>ENA-UPSB01003251-UPSB01003251.1-bioreactor-metagenome-genome-assembly--contig:-NODE-3251-length-13066-cov-8.395127_pt1 | contig 13066 bp, 10 predicted proteins | sample MGYA00238182_ERZ773286 | MGnify/ENA primary metagenome ERZ773286 (study PRJEB29026, sample SAMN07631240) | bioreactor metagenome | isolation source: Switchgrass digestor | place: USA: Dartmouth... | reverse complement strand
CTAAAAACGAAGAAAAAGGCCGCCACGAAATTCCACGGCGGCTGGGACGTCGCCTCAGCGAAATACACCTTCCGGTTGTATGGTAAGAGCCAGGGCGGCTGCACACCTGACAGGTCTATCATTTCAACGGGAGAACGCCAGTCGAGTACCGGTACCTCCCCTGCGTATCTGGGGGCCCTCTCCTTGATGACTGTGAGACCTTGTAGCAGCCGCTGGTCGCGGTACAATCCTTCAAAGTAGTTGACATCGTGGAGGGCTAGGTTCCTTGGACTGGCGGTCGGCCGGACACCGTCTCTGAGACGTCTCTCTAGGGTGCGCACGACGAGCGCGCATTCGAAGCGGGAGGCGTCGATCGCCTCACTCAGCCGGCGTGCGTGCCCCATTCCAAATGTGACACCACCTGCCTCACGGGGCCTCCCGGTGACCCTGGCAATCGTATATGCCAAGTAAAGATCCAGCGCAGGAATATAGAATGGAATGGTAATCGCCAACTCCACGGACTCAGACAGGTCAGGAAGTGATGCAGAATCGTACACCAACGGCGTACTGAACTCCCCCAAGCGCAGCATGCACGCAGCGATGGTACTCACCAGCATGGGAAAAACCCGGCGCTCTACCAGTTCCCCAGCTGCGTTGTGCTTGGCTGCGGCCCTGACTGGATGTGCAGCCCACCCCTCCGTGCTGTAAGTACCAATCGCAACTCCGCTGGACAGGAGATCCCTCCAGGTGATGAACCACACAACCCTCTCGACCATTTCCGAAGTCGCCTTCTCAATTGCGTCCTGTTTTTCCCGAGCGGACGCGCCATAAGGAATGCGGAAAGCCATTCCACCCGGCTGCACTTCTGCCGCAAGAACTCCCTTGGCCCAGTAACCTTCTGCGCCTAGTTCGACGCGGAGCGGAGATGCCCGCCAGGAGATGGAATAGGACCGCCTAGCCAATCAGGTTCCCCCCAATCCGCGCCCGGGTTCGGAGTAGCCCTACAGCAAACAGGAGAGTTGCAACCACTATGATCCCGATACCGCTGACCGCATACAGGCTGGGTATACTTAGCCAGACGAGGAGAGCACCTGCAATAGCCCCACCTGCCGGCTCGCCAAATCGGCCCACGAGTCCCATCAGGTGGAACACTCTTCGGAGCAACAAGCCTTCATGCTTAGTCCTCGCCGTGGTTAGGAATGCGGTGGGAACAAAACCACTGAACAGTCCGGAGGCCAACAACAGCACTCCCATCACCAGCGGGTGTGCTTTGCCGAGCGGGAGGATGCTTATGGAGAGCCCGAAGAAGATAGTGACTAGAACCAATCCATAGTCTCGACTAAGAAGGGTCCGAAATATCTGGGATCCTCTCTTTGACGCCACAATAAGTCCAGCGGTAAGATGGCCGGCTACAAACGTAGCGAACAGAACTCCCTGGGAGATATCGTATGACCACGTTGACGCCGGGAACGACGCCTGCCATAGCAGAGGCGTGGTGCGGCTCACGAGGCTTCCCAGCACAAACACAATCCCGTAGGGCAGCACCGTGGTCAGCAAGGCCGCAGAGTCTCCAACCGTGTCGCGTTGCGGTTCGGACTGCGTTGACTTTAGCATGGCCACACCCTGGGTTCGCCGCGCCCAAACCAACAACAGCACTGTGATGGGGATAAATGAGACAAAGTCCACCCAGATCAATCCGACCGTCGAGAAGAGTGCAACCAGCACTCCGCCAAGCAACCATCCGGATAGGACAGCAGTGCGACCGACCACTTGGTTGAATCCTGATACCTGTACGAACATCTCCTTCGGAAAATGCTCAGCGAGGATCGCGTTCACTGCGCCAGCAGTCAATACGGCCACCATCATATCCATGACCTGAACCAGACCGGCAAAGGGCAACAGGGAGGTGTCCCCTGCCGAGGCGGCCAAGGCTAGCGCAAGTACTGCCAGAGCACGCAGTGCTGATCCAGCAGCAAGAAAATACGCTTGGTTCCTCAGCCTTGTCACGTAGGGAGCCAGCGTCAGCCCCAGTGTGATGCCGATGGCGCTCAGGATGCCCAATGACGAGAGACCAAGAGTCGGGTTGTACGGTATCAACTTGGCATTCCACAGGAAGGACAGGAGCACATCGCCCAGAGCACTTGCGCCCGCTGCGAGAACCAGCGTAAACGGAGAATAGAGGATGCTCGTGCCGGACCGACTCACGGGAGATCATCCCCTTCCCTGAGTAACTTTCGCTTGAGTTCTCCCGTCACCGGATCGAGACTGTAAAATCCCCTGGCAGTGGCCACCTCGCCGAGCCCGGTAACTCGCCTTACCAGCTGGTCTACCGCTGTGGCACAAACGATCGCAATCCCCGGTGCGTAGCTCGGATGCTTGTTCAAGGCCGCCTTGAACTGGCGTTGTTCAGCCCAGAGACTTGCAAGTTGAAAAGCGCGTCGTACCCATTCCGAGTAACGGTCTATGTCATCCACCCGGGTCAGGAACGGGCCCACATCGTGTTCCCCGACGCAGAGGATTGGGATCCCCCTCGCGAGGATCTGCACATATAGTCTTCTGACCGACTCATTGTTCGGCAACGGCAGACCGGTAACTGCGGTGACATGGCCGCACTGGTCCAGTACACGGCCGACATTCTCCGATGTCAGCCGTTCCACAATGGGTGTAACCACAGTCAGACCACGGGCGTTGCATCGCTGGGCCAGGACTTCGACCTTGAACTTGCCCAGGTCTGCCTGCGTATACAGCGCCTGCCTGGCCAGGTTGTGGATTTCGATCCGATCAAAGTCCACACAGAAGACCCTTCCAATACCGACACTGCACAACAGGCTTACCAGTGTCGACCCGACCCCTCCGGCGCCGATGACCAGAATCGATGCGTTGGTCAACAGTTCCTGAAAGCAAAACGGCGAGCGATCGGTTCGATTCCATGAATCAAACACCTCGATCTGCCGCAAGAAAGGATTTGTACGATGCTCTGAGCTGTCCATGGACGAGATGAGGCCCTTGTTGAGAAGGAACTCCAGCACCTTGCGGGCAAAGCCCTGCACTTGCGCAACCTGGTCGTCGTCCATGCCACGTGCGATGCTCTCCATGAGCTCCTTGACGTCGGCATGCAGGGATGGATCGAACGACAGCTGCCACTTCCGTTTGACGGGGATCAACTCGTAGAGGGTCATGCCCCCCGGAGTGAACTCGTAGTAGACATCATACTTAAGGGACAGCATGCTGATCGCCCTTTCTCGAGGCATTCTCTACGTATGTCAGAATGGGCCGCGCAAGGTGGAAGTCAACTCCACAGCACTCAATACCCACAATGTGAGTACACTTTGACTTCGAGCAAACCGATGCGTTATAGAATAGAGGCAGTCCGTTCCGGAGAGCAGAGGTAATCCCACCCCTGGGAATGCGAAGACGCAAGGATCTTACTCGGTCCCCGATCCTGAGCAAACACTGTATGGCGAGGGTTCCACTGGCGGAAGAGACCCCGGCAGCAGCTACGACCGCATTCCTGCCGGAGGCCTTGTCGACACGTGCGAAGGCCCCGTTGCGGACGCGTAGGTTCCGTTGTCGCACCAACATGTGTCCGCCCTCGTGCTTCATGCCCAGGAAAGCATTCCCCGTGTCGTAAGTAAGAAGGTGCCCCGCACCAATGTTCACAGGAACGCCTGAAATACCCCGGTCGTCGGTACTGTAGTTCGGCCCTGCAACGCCCACCGGCTCATCCCAGATATCAAGGTCTTCTACCGGGATCAGCGGCCTAGAGGACGGGTAATCTTCCTCCGCAGGATGTCCCACCAACTCATGGAGCAGAATCCCGGCCGAATGACCGTCCACCCGTAGTACGCTGTCCTCCGTGTTCACTGGCTCCAAAGTCGCACAGGGAGCAGACAGTGCGGCTTGGTTCCGCAACAGCTTGTCCCAGGCCTCTCGTATGGTTGTCCCAACATACCCCAGTGGAAGAGTACCGCACCCCGGGACACACACAAGTCCACCAAAATAACAGGATCTGCGAATCCAGGTTCCTCTGTCTGCCCAAAGCTCACAGCAGGACTCAGCCCACTTCCACTCGCTGGTGTGTCGGAGCAGACGGGTCGCCACCAGCACCTCTTCAACAAGTGAGTCAAGTGAGTCGAGCGGAGTGCGGTTCTGCGACAGCAGGGGGGCCAGAAGTTCAAGCACAGTCCGAGTTGCCACGGTATTGCCCAGCCTAGTCGAGGAGACTCTGACCTCGCCTGAGTCCATCCGAGCATGCTCCACCGTTACTTCAACGACACCACTGTCTGGTTTCGGTCTCGTGACCCACACGCGCAGTTTCTGGTTCATGCGACACACCTCTAGGATGGAGTACGCCCCACACGAACTGCCGCCGGGAAGATCGTGTTCCGCCTCTGCCCGATCTTCCAGAACACCAGTTCGTGCTGCCCGTACAACGTTACACATAACAGGCCCAGGTGCGCTGCGACAGTTTCCAGTAACTGCAGCACGCAACCTGTGACTGCAATCGCCAGACCAACGCCCATCTCGCCGTATTTCACGAGTAGCGGCCACATGTCGATTCCGACTGCCACAAAACTGGGCGTGTCGTACGGAATCTCAGGCCGCAGGGCGAAAGATCTGTCCAGGAACCCCTTCATTCCTTCATCGTGCACAGGTCTTAGCTCTGGAGGATCAGTCTCGCCCAGGTGGACTACATGGAGACCGGTCTCAAGCCTGAGCGCGAGCGACACCACTCGCAGGGCGCCAGGGGCGGGAAAAGGTCGGTACCCAGGGGTCTGCCGCGACAAAGACAAGATCGCCGCCACATCCGTCATCGTAAGCGACCGCAGGGGCCCCCGGTATGATCTGCGGTTCGCAAGGATCCTCGAGAGTGGATCTTGGACGGGGAGATCCGGTGCAGCCTGAAGTCGCAGTTGCCGGTCGTGAATCTCCACCAACTGTCTTCGGCTGATCTTTCGGAAATCGCCTGCGCGCACGGTGGTCGCTCGCAACAAGTCTGCCACCCGGTCGGCAGACTCCCCTGGAAGGTCCGCAACCGCTGCCCTTTCAACTGCTTCCGGTCTGGCGAGTTCTCTTTCCACAGTCCCAGTCAGCCTCCCCAAACGGATTGATGGGCCATACGCGTGCCACTCGTATGGCCCATCACACCTGCCCGAAGCCTCACGCGATCTCGTCCTCGTCAGGGCAGCCGCCGCAGGAGAGCAGGAGATCGACCTCCTCATCGAGGAGCGTCTCGTCTACGACAAGCTCCATCTCCACGATCTTGTCCTGCATCCTTCGTCGAGCCATTATTGGCTCTCGTTTTCAACTTACCGCAGTCACTCATTATCGTCAATCTAGATTATTCGACATCGTTCGACGATTGGAGGTTGTGCGTCCAATTTTGCCTGCCCGAGTCCTTACCGCGTCTCGTCACGACAACCGCAGCGGGAGGTTGACCCATTCATCGAAGAGCGTCTTGTCTACGACAAGCGAAGGCGATAGCAAATTAAGGCCTGAGGTGAGTAGAACACAGGGCAGGGCTGTGCAGATCTACCGCAGCGGCACATTTGCGTCCAGTATGCGTGGTCGACTATTGCCTACAGTCTTATGTTTCCTTCTGTCGATATCCGAAAAGTCGGTTCGGTCGGTGAGTAACACGTACCACCCAAACAGACGAACACTCCGACCTCTCAGCGCTCAAGGGCATCCGTTGTCGGCGTAGCAGGCCACATCGAACAACACCAGGAGGCCGTCCGTCCTGGCGATCTGATACGTTTCCCGGATGTTGGAGATGTGCTGCCATCCGGCAGAATTGTTCGTCACCGTCATCACGATATAGGCGCTGAACTCCGCTCCGTGCCCCGCGATGAACCGCTCCAGCCTGGCGGTGTCCATGTTGTCCTTGAACGAGCGGAACTTCGCGGTGGAGAACTCGTCCAGCAGATCTACAGGACGGGCGCCGACCAACTGCGCGTGGCCGCGGGTGATATCGAAGAGAATGTTTTGGAGAGGACGCACATGCCCTTGCGGGTGATCAACTGCGAGAAGACGCTCTTCTCCGCGCCGCGGCCCTGGGGGTCGGGATGATTCGTACCCGGTGATGTCCGTGACGGTTTCCTTCAGTTTCTGGTAACTGCTGGCGCCAGCGTACGACTCGTCGCTCAACGTCATGGCGGACCACTGGAACTGGCTCATCGCGCCCGTGCCGGTCCGAGACTGAGCTGGTACGTGCCGCACGGTTACGGATCCATCCCTCTGCAGGATTTGGCATTCAAGGGCAAGTCATCCTATGCGTCCTATGCGGCGCCCGAAATTATGTCAACCAGAGCTTCTGAAAAAAGGGCTGGTCCCTACCAGGGCCAGCCCTCGACCGCTTCTGCTTACCCTTTCACCACAATGTTGACCAGCTTGCCCGGCACCGGAACGACCTTCACGATCTGCTTCCCGGCCACCAGCGCCTGCACCTTCTCGGAAGCCATGGCCACCTGCTCCATCTCGGCGGCGCTGATGCCCGCCGGCACCTCCAGCCGATCGCGCACCCGGCCGTTGATCTGCACCACGATCTCCACCGTCTCGGCCCTGGCGACCTCCTCGTTGTAGGCCGGCCAGGACTCCAGGTGGATGGAGCGGGTGTGGCCCATCTGCGCCCAGAGCTCCTCGGCCAGATGGGGGCAGAACGGGGCGATGATCAGCACCGCCTTGTGGATGGCCTCTGCCAGCACCAGGGCGCTGGCGTCCCGCTCTTCCGCTTTCACCTTGTCCCGGTAGGCGTAGATGGCGTTGGTCATCTCCATCAGGCCCGAGATGGCGGTATTGAAGGCGAACCGCTCGTGCAGGTCGGCGGTGATGCGCTTCACCGTGGCGTGGATCACCCGCCGCAGCTCGCGGTCGTCCGCGGTCAGGCTCGGGGCCACCCTGGCCAGGCCGGCGGCGATTTCGGCCTCGGAGAGCGCACCCACCGCCGGGGACGGGTCGGCCGACACCAGGCTCCGGGCGTGCCGGTAGGCGGGCAGCGCCGAGATCACCATGCGGTAGAACCGGTTGACGAACCGGTAGGCGCCCTCGACGCCCGCGTCGGACCAGTCCAGGTCACGCTCGGGCGGCGCCGCGAACATGATGAACAGCCGGCAGGCGTCTGCGCCGTACTTGGCCATCATCTCCTCCGGGGACACGGTGTTGCCCTTGGACTTGGACATCTTGCTGCCGTCCTTGAGCACCATCCCCTGGGTGAGCAGCCGGGCAAACGGCTCGTCGACCTTCACCAGGCCCATGTCGCGCAGCACCTTGGTGAAGAAGCGGGAGTAGAGCAGGTGCAGCACGGCGTGCTCGATGCCGCCGACGTACTGGTCCACCGGCATCCAGTAGTCCACGTCCTCGAGGTTCCACGGCCGCTCCGCGTTCTGCGGGTCGGTGTAGCGCAGGTAGTACCACGAGGAGCAGACAAAGGTGTCCATCGTGTCGGTCTCCCGCCGGGCGGGGCCGCCGCACTGCGGGCAGGTGGTGTTCACGAAGCCCGGGTGCCGGGCCAGCGGCGAGGCGCCCTCCCCGGTGAAGTCCAGGTCATCCGGCAGCCGCACCGGCAGGTCCTTCTCCGGCACGGGGACGGTGCCGCACTTCTCACAGTAGACGATGGGAATCGGCGCACCCCAGGCCCGCTGGCGGCTGATCAGCCAGTCCCGCAGCCGGTAGGTGACCGTCTTCTGGCCAAAGCCCTTCTCCTCGGCGTAGGCGATCACCTTCGGGATACCCTCCAGGTTCGGGGTGCCGTCGAAGGGGCCGGAGTTGACCATGATGCCGGGATCCACGTAGGCTTCGGTCATCTCCTCGGCCTTCAGGCTGCGCTCGGGGTTCTGGATGACCACCTTGATCGGCAGCCCGTACTTCTTGGCGAACTCGAAGTCCCGCTGGTCGTGCGCCGGCACGCCCATCACGGCGCCGGTGCCGTAGTCCATCAGCACGTAGTTGGCGATCCAGAGCTGCACCCTGTCGCCGTTGAACGGGTTGATGACGTCGAGCCCGGTGTACAGGCCCTCCTTCTCCGCCTCCGTGGAGGTGCGGGCGATCTCGGTGAGGTGCTTCATCTTCTCCTGGAAGGCCCGGATGGCGTCCACCCGATCGGGGTCGATCAGGCCGGAGGTGCAGATCTTCTCCACGATCGGATGCTCCGGCGCGACGACCATGAAGGTGACGCCGTAGATCGTGTCGGGGCGGGTGGTGAAGATCGGGATCTTGTCGCCCGTCGCCTCCAGCGTGAACTCAACCCGTGCGCCCTCGGAACGGCCGATCCAGTTCTGCTGCATGATGCGGACCTGGTCCGGCCAGCCGCCCTCGAGGAGCTTCAGGTCATTCAGCAGCTCCTCGGCGTAATCCGTGATCCGGAAGAACCACTGGGAGAGGTCCTTCTTGGTGACCTCGGACTCGCACCGCCAGCACCGGCCGTCCTCCACCTGCTCGTTGGCCAGCACCGTCTGGCAGGAGGGGCACCAGTTCACCGGGGCGGTCTTCTTGTAGGCCAGGCCCTTCTTGTAGAACTGCAGGAAGAGCCACTGGGTCCACCGGTAGTAGTCCTCGCGGTAGGTGTAGACCGCCCGCGACCAGTCGTAGGAGAAGCCCAGCTGCTTCAGCTGCTCCGTCATCTCGGCGATGTTCTGCTTCGTCCACACGGCCGGATTGGCGCCGTGCTGGATGGCGGCGTTCTCCGCCGGCATGCCGAAGGAGTCGAACCCGATGGGGTGCAGCACGTTGTACCCCCGCATGCGCCGGTAACGGGCGATCACGTCGACGATGGTGTAGTTGCGCACGTGGCCCATGTGCAGCTTGCCCGACGGATACGGGAACATGGCCAGCGCGTAATACTTGGGTTTCGACGGGTCGCGCTCGACCTTGTACAGGCCCTCTTCCTCCCACCGGCGCTGCCAGCGCGGCTCGGCTTCTCGGAAATCGAACCGGTCTTCTGCCATAGGTTGGTTGGACCTCCTCTGGATGAAAAGCTGCGAAAGATGACAAGGCTCTCGTCCCACGAAGGGACGAGAGCCGTTGCTCCCGCGGTACCACCCTGCTTGGCCTGACGGAGCAGGCCCTGCTCTCCCGGCTGTAACGGGCCGCTCCCGGCACGGGCTACGGGCCGGGTTCATGCCCGGGGTTCGCCCGTGCGGCTCCGGGGCGAGGTTCGCCGCCCACACGCTGCCGCCTCGCACCTGCCGGCGGCTCTCTGAAAGCGGTGGAGGGGCTACTGCTCCCCGTCATCGCCTTCCAGCAATCAGATTGCGAATTACACTTGATTATGGCGCGCATGCGCGCCAAAGTCAAGGGCGCACCGCAACTTGAAACACGTCGCCGGAACCCCAAGCGGGTTCCGGCGACATCCAGCCACTGCGGCTAGCCGTGCTGATGTTCCTTCTTCTTCTCGGCCCGCAACGCGGTGGTGATGAAGAAGGTGAGTCCGCCCCAGAGCAACGCGATGCCGAAGACGAGCATCACAAGCGAGCCCGGCAGAAGCCCCTGCTGCGGCATGGCTACCCAACCCCCTTCTGGCTCAGATCAAGCTGCTGCGAACGCATCTGCATGATCATGGAGAACCCGAACATGGCGATGGCCACGGTCCAGCCGAAGAGCACCAGGGCGCCGGTCGGGTAGCCGGCGTACGGCTCCCGGAACTCGTTGATGAAGTTGGAGATCACGTTGTAACCCAGCAGGACCGGGGTGACATACTTCACCAGCAGGTCCCACCAGAGCCCAACGCGGATGTCGGAGGTAAGGTTCACGTGCTCCCGGATCTTGGCGGTGCCCATGAAGTAGCCGAGCACGATGGCCTCCACCAGGCCCAGCACCGCGATGGCGTAGCTGCCCACGAAGTGGTCCACGATGTCCAGGATGTGCACGCCGGCGCCGGTGGCGAACAGGGAGCTGAAAGCGAAGCCGATGAGGGAGAACCAGCCCAGCAGCTTCTTCCGGTCCACACCGAAGCGGTCGATCACCGCCGAGGCGAAGGACTCCATCTGGGAGATCGACGAGGAGATGCCGGCCAGCAGCAGGGCGGCGAAGAACAGGATGCCGAAGAGCGACTGGAGCCAGAACGGTCCGGGCAGCATCGAGACGGCCTTGGGGAAAGCGACAAACGCCACGCCGGCACCGGCCACCGCCATCTCCTCGAAGGGCACCCCGGCCTTGACGGCGGCGTAACCCAGGGTCGAGAAAACGGCCAGACCTGCCATGAAATCGAAGGACGAGTTCGCGAAGACGGTGATGAAGGCGTTGTTGGACAGGTCAGAGCCCTTGGGCAGGTAGCTGGCATAGGCGATCATCACGCCCACGGCCAGGGTGGTGGAGAAGAAGACCTGGCTGTAGGCCGCCACCCAGACGCTGGGGTCGGCGATCTTGCTGAAGTCGGGGTTCAGGAAGTAGTTCAGGCCGTAGCTGGCGCCCGGCAGCGTGATGCCGCGGACCACGAAGATGATCATGGCGATGACCAGGAAGGGCGTCATCCACTTGCACGCCCACTCGATACCGCCGGAGATGCCCCTGGCCGAGATGTAGTAGTTGGCGAACCAGACCAGTGCGACGGCCGCGAGGATGCCCCAGCGGATGCCGCCAAACTCCAGCGGGCCCGAGGTCACCCCGAGGACGTCGACGTTGAAGAAGCTTCCGGGATCCTCGCCCCAGGCCTGGGTGAAGCTGAAGATCAGGTAGCGGAGGGCCCACGAAATGATCACGCTGTAGTAGGTGACGACCACGACCGGAACGGTGATCTGCCACCAGCCGACCCACTCGAAGCGCCGGTTCAGGTTCTTGAAGGCCGTGATGGTGGCGGTGCGCATCTTGTGCCCGAACCCGAACTCGAGGATCATGAGCGGCACGCCAGCCGTGAGCAGCGCCACGAAGTAGGGCAGCAGGAACGCACCGCCGCCGTTCTGGTAGGCCATGAACGGAAAGCGCCAGAAGTTCCCGAGCCCCACGGCGGCGCCGATGGTGGCGAAGATGAAGCCGGACCTGGATGTCCATTGATCGCGCCGTTCTTCCATGCGTGCGGCCTCCTCTGATTCATCGGGGTGGAACAGACGGCCCCGACTCGTGGGGACGGAGCCGGGGCCGCTTCTGCAACCGGAACTACACCAGGTCGAAGTGGGCGGTGAAGTGGCGCAGCACCTTGGGCTCCTTGGCGAACTTGACGCCCCGGATCTGCTCGCGCTTCTGGAACGCGTTGATCACGGCCTCGGCCACGTCTTCCATGTGCTGGTTGGTGTACACCCGCCGCGGAATCGCCAGCCGGGTGAACTCGAAGGGGCTGCGGACATTCTCGCCCGTCTCGGGGTCGCGGCCCATCATCAGCGAGCCCACCTCCACCGCACGCACGCCGCCCTCGATGTACAACGCCACCGTCAGCGCGTGGCCGGGGAACTGGTCCCACGGGATGTGCGGCAGGAACTTCGCCGCATCGATGAAGACCGCATGGCCGCCCACCGGCCACTGGATCGGCACCCCGGCGTCCCGCAGCATCTGGCCCAGGTACTCCACCTGGCCGACCCGGTACGCCAGATAATCCGGATCCAGCGCCTCCCGCAGACCCACCGCCATGGCCTCCAGGTCACGGCCGGCCAGACCGCCGTAGGTGAGGAAGCCCTCGAACGGCACCACGGCGCCGCCGACCTTCGTGTACAGTTCCTCGTCCCGGAACGCCAGCAGGCCGCCGATGTTCACCAGGGCATCCTTCTTGGCGCTCATCATCAGGCCGTCGCCGTAGGAGAACATCTCCCGGGCGATGTCGATGGGCGCCTTGTCCGCATAGCCTTCCTCACGCATGCGGATGAAGTGACAGTTCTCCGCGTACCGGGCCACGTCGAACAGCACCAGGATGCCATGCTTCTTGGCGATCTGGTAGGTCTCCCGGATGTTGGCCATCGAGACGGGCTGGCCGCCGGCCGAGTTGTTGGTCACGGTCATCACGATGCAGGCGATGTTCTCGGCGCCGTGCTCCGCGATGAACTGCTCCAGCTTCGCCGTGTCCATGTTGCCCTTGAACGGGTGGTACTCCTCGGTGGGATAATCCGTCAGCAGATCCACCGGACGGCCGCCCGCCAGCTGCACGTGGCCGCGGGTGGTGTCGAAGAACATGTTGGAGAGCACGTACATGCCAGGACGGACGATCTGCGAGAAGACGCTCTTCTCGGCACCGCGGCCCTGGTGGGTCGGGATGACGTACTCGTACCCGGTGATGTCGGTGACGGCTTCCTTCAGCTTGAAGTAGCTGCTGGCGCCGGCGTACGCCTCGTCGCCCAGCATCATCGCCGACCACTGGAACTGGCTCATGGCGCCGGTGCCGGAATCGGTGAGCAGGTCGATGTACACGTCGGCCGACCGCAGGAAGAACGGGTTATAGTGTGCCGCCTTGATCGCCTTCTCCCGCTCCTCCCGCGGGATCAGGCGGATCGGTTCCACCATCTTGATCTTGAAAGGCTCGCCCTTGGGCACGTGAACGCCTCCTTTGTCAGCTTTGGAGCCGTGTTATGTGATAGGATGGACCACCCGCACGGGCATCATGTCGGACTGGCTCTCTTGCAGCCGTGCCAATCTCAACCAGCGACGCCGCCGCGGAACCTACACCAGGTCGAAGTGGGCGGTGAAGTGGCGCAGCACCTTGGGCTCCTTGGTGAACTTGACGCCCCGGATCTGGTCGCGCTTCTGGAATGCGTTGATCACGGCCTCGGCCACGTCTTCCATGTGCTGGTTCGTGTAGACCCGCCGCGGAATCGCCAGCCGGGTAAACTCGAACGGGCTCCGCACGTTCTCGCCCGTCTCCGGGTCGCGGCCCATCATCAGCGAGCCGACCTCCACCGCACGCACGCCGCCTTCCAGATACAGCGCCACCGTCAGCGCATGCCCCGGGAACTGGTCCCACGGGATGTGCGGCAGGAACTTCGCCGCATCGACGAACACCGCATGGCCGCCCACCGGCCACTGGATCGGCACCCCGGCGTCACGTAGCAGCTGGCCCAGGTACTCCACCTGGCCCACCCGGTACGCCAGGTAGTCCGGGTCCAGCGCCTCCCGGAGGCCCACCGCCATGGCCTCCAGGTCGCGCCCGGCCAGGCCGCCGTACGTCAGGAAG
>ENA-UPSB01003245-UPSB01003245.1-bioreactor-metagenome-genome-assembly--contig:-NODE-3245-length-13091-cov-4.941853_pt1 | contig 13091 bp, 9 predicted proteins | sample MGYA00238182_ERZ773286 | MGnify/ENA primary metagenome ERZ773286 (study PRJEB29026, sample SAMN07631240) | bioreactor metagenome | isolation source: Switchgrass digestor | place: USA: Dartmouth... | reverse complement strand
AACTCACAATGGTTCCAGCGTTCAAAGCTGTCGATATCGGTTTTGACCGCAGCATGATAGGTGCCTACGGGCATGACGACCGTGTTTGCGCTTATCCGGCGCTGACTGCACTCTTCAAATGCGGCGTCCCGGAAACAACATGTGTCTGCTGCCTTACTGATAAAGAGGAAATCGGCAGCGAGGGCAACACTGGTCTTATTTCTTCCTATCTTAAGAATTTTATCGCCGACCTCGCCCGTCCTTACGGACTTGAGGCCAGAGACGTGCTCAGCAACTCAAAATGCCTCTCCGCTGATGTAACGGCGGCGTTCGACCCGACCTATCCGGACGCAATGGAAAAGAACAATGCTGCGTTTTTAAATTACGGCGTCGGCGTCAACAAATTCACTGGCCACGGCGGCAAATATAGTACAAGTGACGCTTCTGCAGAATTCACAAGCTGGGTACGCCAACTGCTGGACAGCAAGGGAATCATGTGGCAGATGGCCGAACTCGGCAAGGTCGACCAGGGCGGCGGCGGAACAGTTGCAAAATATATTGCCGAGCTTGATGTAGATGTCATAGATGTGGGCGTCCCCGTTCTTTCAATGCACTCACCCTTTGAGGTTGTCTCAAAGCTCGATGTATATTCCGCCTACAGGGCTTTCTACGAGTTCTATAAAGCGTAATAACGCATAAAAAGCGGTCTGTCTCCTTTTGGGGGCAGACCGTTTTTTCCTTTCAGAGGGGTAATGAGTTTTGTCTTCGTGAATTTAAGTTTTGGCCAAGCCTATTGATTTATTACAAATTAGCATATAAGCCAGAAACAAAAATAAACCTCTGTACTGGATACCAGTACAGAGGTTATTAAACGCTATTTTTACTTGCTGTAACCGTTGGGGTTTAAGGACTGCCAGCGCCATGAGTCGGCGCACATATCCTCAATGCCGAGCTCGGCCTTCCAGCCAAGCTCCTCATAGGCCTTTGTCGGGTCTGCATATACCTCAGCGATATCACCGGGACGGCGATCAGTAATCTCATAGGGGATTTTTACGCCGGAGGCCTTTTCAAACGCCTTGACAACGTCAAGAACGCTGTAGCCTACGCCTGTGCCGAGGTTGTAGATGTGGGTGCCGCCTGCAAAGGCCTTTTTAAGGGCTGCAACATGGCCTTTGGCAAGGTCGACTACATGGATATAATCGCGCACCCCTGTGCCGTCGTGGGTAGGATAGTCGTTGCCGAAAACGCGGAGCTTTTCGAGCCTGCCCGTCGCGACCTGGGTGATGTAAGGCATGAGATTGTTCGGGATGCCGCGCGGGGAGTCACCGATAAGCCCGCTTTTGTGGGCACCAATCGGGTTGAAATAGCGCAGCAGGATTACAGTCCACTCGCTGTCCGCCTTGCTGATATCCATAAGTATTTGTTCAATAAACAGTTTTGTGCGTCCGTAGGGATTGGTTGCCGAGAGAGGGAAGTCTTCTTTTACAGGCACTTTTTTGGGTGAACCGTAAACAGTTGCAGAGGAACTGAATATAATGCTCTTGACGCCGGCTTCACGCATTGCCTGACAAAGCGTGATTGTGCTGCCGATATTGTTTTGATAGTACTCCAGAGGCTTCATGACGGATTCACCGACTGCTTTGTAGCCTGCAAAGTGGATGACGGCGTCGATTTTATTTTCAGTGAAAATGGTTTTCAAAAGGCTGTAGTCATTGACATCGCCTTTGTAGAATTTAAGCGTCTTACCTGTAATCTTTTGGACGCGCACAAGTGCCTCTTCATCACTGTTGCTCAAATTGTCTATAACGACTACCTGATGTCCACTTTCAAGAAGCTCGACACAGGTGTGGCTGCCGATATAACCTGCGCCGCCAGTAACAAGAATATTCATAGATTTACTCCTTCTAATCTGTTTTTCATATCGTATTTATTGTTGGTTTGCAGTATATTATATCACTGACTCGAAAAGAGTACAAGACTTTGTAAAATTGTTTAATAAACTTGCGTCAAATCTTCCTTCGCTATTGACTTAAAGAGATTCGGTTGATATACTAAAAGCAAAAATGAATATGCTACCTACAAAGGCTGTGAAGGAACAAAGACCTGTTTATTGCGGCAAAGAGAGACCGCGTTTTGGTGCAAGCGGGGGCGCGGAACAGGTGTATAACTCATTCCGGAGCTGCCGTTCTGACAAGGGACGGACGTTAGAGTTTGCGTTAAAAACCGGGTCTTGTTTGAGACCTTAGAGGGCGGCTTTGCCGTCGAAACAGGGTGGTACAGCGTGGATATAAGTCCTCGCCCCTGATATGGGGCGGGGATTTTGTAATATGGAGGCATTTCAATGGTGCGAGCATATGAAAAATATCATCCGTTTCCACAAGTGCCTATTGAGAATCGCGAATGGCCTTCTAAAACTATTACAAAAGCGCCCATTTGGTGCAGTGTCGACCTGCGCGACGGAAATCAGGCACTTGTGGAGCCGATGAACCTCGATGAAAAGTTACTCATGTTCAACACACTTATAAATATCGGATTCAAAGAGATTGAAGTTGGTTTTCCGTCCGCGTCTGAAACAGAATATGAGATCATCAGGACGCTTATTGAGGAAAATTATATCCCCGACGACGTGACAATTCAGGTGCTCGTTCAGGCAAGAGAACATTTGATACGCAAGACGTTTGAGGCTATCCGCGGTGCCAAAAACGTAATTTTGCATTTTTACAATTCTACATCTGCCTTGCAGCGCAAGGTCGTGTTCAAGACGGATGTGGACGGAATTATAGACATCGCGGTCAACGGTGCCAAGCTTATAAAAAAGCTTTCAAAAGAAGTTGACAGCGATATGAACCTGCGTTTTGAGTATTCGCCGGAGAGCTTTTCCGGAACTGAAATGGACAACGCGGTAAAAATCTGTTCAAAAGTCATGGAGGTTTTTGAGCCTACCAAAGATAATAAAATAATTCTGAACCTGCCGGCAACGGTTGAATGCAGCACGCCGAACTGCTATGCCGACCAGATAGAGTATTTTTGCAAGCACCTGCCGGGCAGGGAAAACGCGATTATAAGCATTCATCCTCACAACGACAGGGGAACCGGTGTTGCGTCCGCGGAGCTGGGACTGCTTGCCGGGGCGGAAAGGGTAGAGGGAACGCTTTTCGGCAACGGCGAGCGCACAGGGAACGTCGACATTGTAACGCTTGCGCTGAATATGTATTCGCAGGGCATTGACCCGAAGCTGAATTTCAGCAATATAAAAAAGATAATGGAAGTCTATGAAAAGACGACAAAGATGAAAGTCCCGCCGCGGCATCCTTATGCCGGCGAGCTGGTGTTTACGGCGTTCTCCGGGTCACATCAGGATGCGATTAACAAGGGTATGGAGTATATGAGGAGCACAGGCTCCAAGTATTGGGAGGTGCCGTATCTGCCCATAGACCCTGCGGACATAGGAAGGGACTACGAGCCGATTATCCGCATAAACAGCCAGTCGGGCAAGGGCGGCGCTGCTTATATCATGCAGACCGAGTTTGGATACAACCTGCCTAAGGAAATGCGGGCTGATTTCGGCGCGATAGTCAAGGCTCGGTGCGACGAGACGGGCAAAGAACTCAAGCCGCAGGAAGTGTTCGACCTGTTCAAATCGGAGTATATCGGCATAAACGAGCCTTATGAACTTTGCGGATATAGCTTTAAGCACGAACGGACAGACAAGGGCACAGTTGTGAAGTTCATAGGCGAAATAAAACATAACGGCGTTGAAAAGGTAATCTCCGGAACCGGTAACGGCCCCATAGACGCATTTTTCAGGGCTATTAAGGGCACAGGCCTTGACAAATATGTATTTGTCTCCTACAACGAACAGGCCATATCCGACGGCTCTGATTCCCTTGCGGTGAGCTATATTCAGTTGAAAGACCCGGACGGCAGACCTGTATTCGGAGTAGGCATTGATTCCGATATCAGCATCGCGTCGCTTAAGGCAATAATGTCCGCTATTAACCGTTCTTTGAAAAAATAATGTTCAAATATATAATCCGAGGCGCGGAGCGCTTAAATTAAAAGCATAAGATTTTCTAAATGAATATCTTATGCTTTTTGTTTTAAGGTGATATAATACATAAAACAGGAAAAATTAATTTTATAAAATGCCGTTTTGACAATATGGCTCTAATAGAGTAAAATTGTTATATTGCCGGTAATGTGTAAATATGTCTTTAAAGGTTTTAATTATAGGAAATTAAACTTGGAGCTGATTTAATGGTAAATTTGCGCGTTCTATCGAAATATAATGGTCTTAAAGCTCTTAAAAACTCGTGGTTAAAGGCAATAGCTGTATTGCTTATATTAGGGCTTTTGGTTTTTGGCATATCTCAACTTGAGAGCGCGTACAGAAAAATCACTGAGATACCTGAGTTAACGGATAACGGGCTTATTAATCTAAATATTTATTCTTTTATAATAAGTCTTGTATTTAGCATTATTGCGTTCTTTATTATGACGCCGCTAATTCTAGGAATGACTGAGTGGTATTGGAATCTGACAAGCGGCGCAAAGCCAGCGATAGGGGATATTTTCGGCTGGTTTGGTTCCGGAAAACTGTATGGGAAAAGCCTCTGGCTCAGATTTTATGTCGGTGTGCGCAAGGCATTGTGGTGGCTTTTAACTTGCGGGCTTCCTGCGGTTTTGCTTGTTGCCGCCGAGTATTATCTTTCAAATGTAAATATCAATAATCCGCAAAACCTTTCGGATTCGGATATCCGGAAGGTGCTGATTGCCGGTGTCCTCTCGTTTTTCGGCGGGACGCTGATGATTGGCGGTATAATCCTCTTTTTATTTGTAACCTCAAGATACACATTGGCCAACTACCTAATTGTAGAAGACAGCAGCAGGAAAGTTTCTGACGTTGTGCGCGATTCTATCAGATATACTAAGGATTACAGATGGGAAATTACAAAATTCTTCCTGTCCTATATCGGATGGGCCATTGCTTGTATCGCAATAGTTCCCATTTTATTTGTTGTCCCGTATTTTTATTCGTCGTTCACAGTTTATTCAAAGCATATAATCTATGAGCAGAGAAAGATTGAGAACAACGGCGCGCCTGTTAATCAGCAATGAGCTGTAATTTGTTTATGAAGAGGGGAACTGTCCCCTCTTTTTTGTTTCGCTGCATTTTTAAGAAGCGGGAGCCAATAAGGGTTTGCAGTTATTTTAGCAAAATGAAGGAATATAGCTATTCTTTTAATAAACAAGTGTTGTAAACAAAAAAGCTGGTTTAAGCAAATTGCTTAAACCAGCTTTTATAAAATGCGGAATTTAAATTATTTCGCATCAACTTCGGCCATATGCTTAATCAGCTCAAGGACCTTGTTGGAATAACCCCACTCATTGTCGTACCAAGCAACCAGCTTGACGAATGTCGGGTTCAGCATGATACCAGCCTTAGCGTCGAAGATTGAAGTGCGAGGATCGGTGAGGAAGTCTGATGAAACAACATCCTCGTCAGTGTAACCGAGAACGCCCTTCATTGTGGTCTCGGAAGCCTTTTTGACAACTTCGCAGATCTCTTCGTAGGTGGTTTCCTTTGCGAGCTTGCAGGTGAGGTCAACAACTGAAACATCAAGAGTAGGTACGCGGAATGACATACCAGTCAGCTTGCCCTTGAGTTCAGGAATAACGAGTGCGCAAGCCTTTGCAGCACCAGTTGATGAAGGAATGATGTTGCCAGCAGCTGCACGGCCGCCGCGCCAATCCTTCTTGGAAGGACCGTCAACAGTCTTCTGGGTAGCTGTTGTTGAGTGGACTGTAGTCATAAGGCCTTCGACAATGCCGAAGTTATCGTTGATAACCTTGGCAAGAGGAGCAAGGCAGTTTGTTGTGCAGGATGCGTTAGAAACAATGTTCATATCCTTTGTATACTTGTCAAAGTTAACACCGCAGACAAAGGTCGGAGTAACTGAATCCTTTGCAGGTGCGGAGATAACAACCTTCTTAGCACCGGCTTTGAGGTGAGCGGAAGCCTTTTCAGAGCTTGTGAAGACACCGGTTGATTCGACGACATATTCAGCGCCGCATTCTTTCCACGGAATCATGGCAGGCTCTTTTTCAGCATATACGCAGATTGCGTGGCCGTTAACGACAAGTTTGCCGTTTTCAGACTTGATGTCACCGTTGAAACGTCCGTGCATTGTATCGTATTTTACCATATAGACCATGTAGTCGACATCGATAAACGGATCGTTTATGCCAACAATCTCATAGAGGTCCGGATTTGCTACAGCAGCACGGAATACGAGTCTGCCAATGCGGCCGAAACCGTTAATACCAATTTTGATTCCCATATTGCTTAACCTCCAATTAGTAAATTCCTCAACATATTTTATAACATTTTATCCAATAATACAAGTGATAGTTTGTTAAATATCAAATTTATTAAATTTGACAGCCAAATAAATAATCACTTCGTTATATTTGGCAAAAAGGAATATGGCGTTTTAATATTTTGCCCAAAGTATAGAAAATGTACCGAAAAATTGTTATAATATATAAAAGTTGATTGACCGACAGACACATTAGTATGATGACCAAATGACAGAAGAATTAATTATATTTAATCCTGCATGTGGTTTGGATGTGATGTAATGGATATTGATGAATTTGTCCTTACCGGCAAACGGCTGTACGAAAAAACCAAAGAACCTATAGCGATTACTGATTCGGAGCTGAATACTGTATGGGCAAATGAAGCTGCTTTGAAGCGCTACCCCTCTTTATCGTTGCAAGACGGTGTCCGCGAGCTTATCAGCAGCTATGATTTTGATAAGGTTTTGTCGCAGCTTAAGACCGGAGTATCATTTGAAGCAAAAAAGCAGTCCGAACCATTGAGCGGGTTTACGGCACAGCTTATACCGATTTTAATTGAAGATAAATTTATTGGTTGCCATGTTTTTATAAAAAATGCTGATAAGAATGAATCAGTACTCCCAGACGGGGAGCCGGAAAAGATTATAGCGTCATTTTCAAATGAGTACAAGATTCCGCTGACTGTGATTTTCTCGACTCTGGGACTCATGGCAAGGCATCTTGAGGACAGCGACGACGAGGTAACAAAAACCTATTTAAAACTTATTACCCAGAACTGCTATCGGATTTTGCGGCTGTCCAACAATATCGTCGAGGTTTCAAAATATCGTTCAGGCATAGCTAAGTTAAATCTCAAAAAGGGCAATCTTACAAAATTTATTTCAAACTTGTGCGAAGCTTGCAAAATACTCACAAGGTCGATAAATATTGAGCTTGACTATATTGTTCCGGAAAAAAATATAATCACAGTGTTTGACCCGGACAGGCTTTCTACAGCGATAATAAACCTCATTTCAAATTCCTGCAAATACACAAGAGAGGGCAACCGAATTGTGGTCAAGCTTGAGGACCAGGGCGAAAAGGCGGTAATAAGCGTCAGCGACAAGGGTCAAGGCATAAAAAGCGAGATTATGGGGAGGATATTTGACCCGTACTTTTCGTTTAAAAACGAAAGCGAACTGTCTGGAGCGGGCCTGGGCCTTTCGATTGTAAAATTTATTGTGACACAGCACGGCGGTACGGTCGCCCTGCATAGCAAGGAAGGCGAGGGAACAACGGTGGCTCTGTCCTTGCCGATTCGTGTTGATGACAACATGCCGGATTATATCGCAAAAAACGGAGCCGACTATCTTGCAGACAGATTTTCGTCGCTTTATGTCGAATTATCTGATGTTTGCGGCTGTCCGCTTCCATAATATGTATATTACCATTCACATACTTAATAAATATTAAGAAAATTTTTAAGGCGGCTCTTTAAGGAGCCGCCCTTTATTTTATTACCTGCCCTGCTTCTATTATAAAGAACTTTTGCAACAAATTTAAGCCCTACAAAAAGGCTTTATGATGCAAAGATACAAAAGGAAAATTTTATGAAAAAATAATGTTGAAAGGCGTATTTAAAGCTTGATATCTGGTAAAATTTATGATACACTATCAAATTAAAATGAGCTATTATTCAAACCACTATAAAAAATTAAATTATGGATGGAGAATTATGGATAAAACAATTACAGAAAGCATACTTGAATCAGCTTCTACAGTTTTGTCACAAATGGTAGGAATGAATTTTAAAACAGGCGAAATTACATATGAAAAAACGCCTTTTAATGGTCAGAATCTATTGATTTTAGTTGGGATTACGGGCAGGATACACGGAAATGCTGTTATTAGTTTTTCAAATTCTCTTGCCTGTAAATTTGCCGGTACCATGATGATGCCGGACATTACTGAAATTGACGATTTTGCCCAGAGCGCTATTTGCGAATTGTGCAATATGATAATGGGCAATACGGCGACAGCTTTGTCACAAAGGAGCGTTATAATAGACATAACTCCGCCGACGGTTTTGACGGGACAGAATCTCGAGGTTCATGTCGAGCAGACAAAAAACATTAACATTCCTTTGATTTTTGATGGAAATGATGTGTTAAATATAACTGTATCCTATAAAGAGTGAGATCATTTCTCTTTTTCGGAAAATTTTCTGGCAAATATAATAGAGGTTCCAATTAAAATCACTGACATTATGATAAGCGGCAATGCAGAATTGTTTTGACTGCCCGAATTTTCAAACATTTCTGAGTCCGTGTAGTAATGTGCGGCATTGCTGCTTTTTGAAGAATTATCAGGTTTGTTCGGTGAGGAAACATTTGTGCCGTTTACCTCAGAAACGGGAGCCATATAGTAAGAAGTTCCGCTTTCATTAGACCTATTGGTTTTAGTGGAAGCGGAATTTTTGCTGGTGGATGAGGATGCGGAAACTGCTGAAATGCTTTCAGCCACTCCGTATATCGTACCCTCTGCGTTTGTTCCGTCTTTCTTTTTTAATATTGCAGTAAGTATATATGTTTTGCCGGAAACATTGGTGTGTTTGACCGTTTTTTGTCCCTTGGCGAGATTTATTGTATCGAGATAAAAATCACTTTCATCGTCTTTGTTTTTTGAGAGCACAATAACCTGAGGATATGTCCTTGATGAAACGCCGCTGACGGTGACAGTAAGAACACCGTTTTCGACAGAACCCGACAAAGCCGGGACAGCAGCAAACGCAGTATATGGGAATAAAACCATAATAAACGAAGTTACGATGACATATGTCAATAACTTTTTCATTATATGTTTTCCCTTCACTACAAATAATAAAATAACTATGAAATTTGTAGTTGAAATTATTTTTAATTGCAGTATAATACCCTTTTGGGTATTGAAAATAATCTGGTATATATCGGATTATAGTTATGTTGAAAAAACATGTCAAGATTATATCGGATTAACCGGATAATGGTATAACGGCTAACGGCCTGAGTTCAGATGGAGGACTGTTTTTTTCAGTCATACTAAAAAAATGAATATTTATACATGATTAGCTTATAAAAACAAATTTTAACTGAAAGGGGTGATAGCGATTGTTTTCGGAAACATTGCGTAGATTAAGGCATGAGAGACACCTGACCCAATACGACATGGCAAAGGCGCTTAACATTTCACGTGTTGCTTATACAAATTATGAGCTGGGAAACCGTGAGCCCGATTTTAATACCATGTTGAGTATTGCTAATATACTAAATACAACAGTGGACTACCTGCTCGGAAGTTCCAATAACAAAGACAAAGTGGAATACAGCGATACGACTTTAGCAATTCCTTATAAATATGAGCATATGATAAAAGACATAATGACATTAAGCCCGGAAAGCCTTGAAGACCTCAGGAAATATTTGGAGCTTCTTAAAATAAGGGAAAAGGCCAAGCTGACAGAAGACGAAGATAATAAAAGGACAAAAAAAGGAAATTCAAAGTTATAAAAATACAAACGTGTCTTTTAATATGGACGTAAAACTGTTATAATTAATACCGCTGTGAAAAAACAGCACCATAAAATACAGTATATTTAATATAGAAAACAGGGGTTTTAATTGAAAAAAGGTTATCTTTACATCATTTTATCTACCATTCTATTCAGCACCATGGAAATAGCTTTAAAGATCTCATCAAGCAGCTTTAACCCGATTCAGATGACGTTTCTTCGGTTTCTGATAGGTTCACTGGTGCTAATTACTCCAGCGGTAAGTGCTCTTATAAAGCGGGGTATAAGACTATGTATTAAAGATTTAGGGTATTTTGCCCTGACAGGTTTTATCTGCGTCGTTGTCAGCATGGTGTTTTATCAGCTCGCAATATTAAACGCTCCCGCTTCCTTTGTAGCTGTATTGTTCAGTTGCAATCCGGTTTTTGTGGTATTACTGGCGTTTTTCTTCCTAAATGAACAGATAAATAAATCGACGGTAATTTCACTGACTATAAGTTTCACCGGGATAATGTTCATAATGAACCCGTTTAAGATGTCGGCGAGTGTTCAGGGGATTGTACTCACGCTGCTCGCAGCAATCACCTTTGCGATATACAGCGTTGCAAGCAGGGGGCGCAGCAAACAGTTCGGCGGGCTTGTCCTAACCTGCTTTAGCTTTATTTTCGGAAGCGCTGAGATGCTTGTGTTGATTCTTATTACAAAAATAAGTCCGGTAGCGTCGTTCCTCCAAAGCGCTGGACTCAGTACATTCTCAAACATTCCGATTTTCGGCGGTATTACGCTCCAAAATATAGCGCCGCTAATTTACATAGGCGTTTTTGTAACCGGCTTAGGTTATGCATTTTATCTGCTTGCCATTGAAGTTACAAACGCCTCGACTGCATCATTTGTTTTCTTTATTAAGCCGGCGCTGGCACCTATCCTCGCATTAATAATATTGAGAGAAAAAATAAGTGTTCCAATGATAATAGGCATTATATGCCTGCTCGCAGGTTCTTCGTTTTCAATTCTTCCCGGTGTTATTGGAAAACCCAGCCTGAATTGCGCAGCAGACGAAAAAGATGAACAAGCGTAAACGGTGGTATATTATTTTGATAAAAACACCCTAAACAGGGTGTTTTTTTATTTAAATTATTGAAAAATAAGGTCTTTATCTTGATTGTTTACATATTTTTTTTGTATATTATAAATGAACACTAATACACTTATTCCAATATATAAATTAATTGACATCAAATAAAATTTTTTGAAAAGAGGAAAAAACTATGAAAAAAGAAAACATCAGGCAAAACAAACGCAAAATAGCACTGCCCCTGCTAGTAGCTTATATCCTAGCATTTTGCGCAGGACTGTTCGGAGCGTGTGCAATTACGGGGCCACAGTCTTCAAAAATCATTTTTGGAGTACTTTTCTTTGTATTTTTTATTGCTTTACTAATAACAGTTACTTTGACGGTGAGAAAAACAAACAATATATTTAAGTCAGTTAAGAAACTGTTAGATGACGGCAAATATTACAAGGCGGTTCTTGACTGCATACCTTTTCCGGTCCATGCGGTTGACAATAATATGAAATGGAAGTTTGTCAATAAGGCGTTTGAGAAAAGTCTTGTCAAAAGCGGCAAGATAGCTGACCGCAAAAGCGCATACGGCATGGTTTGCAGCACTGCCGGTGCAAATATATGCAACAATGAGAAATGCGGCATTAAGCAGTTGCAAAAAGGCGTTCACGAGAGCTATTTCGAGTGGAGTGGCAACAAATGCAGGCTGAATGCAGCGGCTATTGTCGGCGAAAACGGCGAGAAACTGGGATATGTTGAAACCGTAACCAACTTGACAAAACTCATTGAAAATGAAGAATACTACAAAAAAGCGATAGCCAATCTCATGAGCAATCTCGAGAAGCTCTCAAGGGGTGATCTTGACCTTGACCTGTCAGTTCCAGAGGCCAACAGCAACACCCAAGAATCCAGAGAAACATTTGTCATGATTAATGAGAGTCTCGGTAGAGTAAAGGAATCGCTTGAACTTTTAACAAACGACGCTGCGTATCTGCGTGCTGCGGCTGTTGAAGGACGTTTGGATACAAGAGTTGATGCTTCAGGACACAGCGGCGTATATCAGAAGATTATCAGCGGCATCGACGATACGCTTGAGGCAATTGTTAAACCGGTTAAGTTCACCACTGAATACATATTAAAATTAGCTAATGGCGAAGATTTAGAGGAAATTGAAAATACATACAGCGGCGATTACGCAGTTTTAATGAATAGCCTTAACAGTGTAAGAGAATCATTATATACGCTACTCGACGAATCCATTAAGTTGCTAGAAGCCGGACGTGAGGGTAATCTTACAGCGAGAGCGGATACATCGAAGCTCAAAGGCGGATATGCAAAAGTAATTGCCGGCATAAATGGTATGTTTGAGGCTTTCGCAACACCGCTCAATGAAGCGAATGAAATACTTGCTTTAATGGCAAATAACGATTTCACCCGCGGGATGGATAAAGATTACAACGGTGAGCTCGGCAAACTTGCAGAGTCTGTAAACAAATTAAGAGAGACTTTCCTGATAATTGAGGAACTTCTTATAGAAATCTCGAATGGTGATTTGAGCCAGCTCGAAGAGATAATGAAAATGCCGAAGAGAAGTGAAAACGATAGGTTACGGCCTGCTTTCATTGAAATGATGAAATCAGTTAAGCAACTTGTTGATGAAGCTAACATGCTCGCAGAAAGCGCGGCGAACGGCAAACTCAGTGTAAGAGGCAATGCGGCCGGCCTTAAGGGTGAATACGGTGAAGTTGTCGCACATATAAACAGAATGATAGAAGCAGTAGAAAAACCGTTTAATGATCTGGTTTTTGTCCTTGAAAAGTGGACTGAAGGCGATTTGACAGCGGAAATTGACAAAGAATATATAGGGGATTATCTCAGGATCAAGAATGCGGTTAACACAACTGGTGAAAAATTTAGGCAGATGCTCAATAGTATAAACGAAGCGGCGTCACAGGTGGCATCAGGCTCAAAGGAAATAGCTTCCGGCAGCCAAAACCTGTCTCGCGGCACAACTGAACAGGCAAGCTCAATTGAGGAACTGACCGCAGCTATTTCTGAGATTGCGGAGCAGACAAAGAACAACGCAAAGAACGCCGAAAACGCAAAATCACTTTCGCTGGAGGTTCAAAAAGAAGCAATCGAGGGCAATGAAAAGATGAA
>ENA-UPSB01003234-UPSB01003234.1-bioreactor-metagenome-genome-assembly--contig:-NODE-3234-length-13135-cov-3.893043_pt1 | contig 13135 bp, 11 predicted proteins | sample MGYA00238182_ERZ773286 | MGnify/ENA primary metagenome ERZ773286 (study PRJEB29026, sample SAMN07631240) | bioreactor metagenome | isolation source: Switchgrass digestor | place: USA: Dartmouth... | reverse complement strand
CTATGAGTATTGGCAATGCACTATTTTTGGCGCCTTGAATTTGCAGTTCGCCATGCAATGGGCGGCCGCCGTTCACTATAAGTCTTGACATCGTTACGCACCCTTTCAAGCCTCGGGGTTGCTCATACCCCTGCAATCCCATACTATGCTTTAAAAAGGTACGATGTTCAAAGCGAAACATCCTTCTAATCAACTTAAACATCTTTCCTTTGTCTTATTCAACTTACAGCCAAAATCTTATCGAATTTTATTTTTATCACCAATCCGTATCCAGACAGAAAGCGAAAAAAATCTTTTTATGTTTGTTCTGTACTTGAAAAACGCGAGACCGACAGGATTATTCCCATCTGAAACAGCAGCATTACGAGGGATGTTCCTCCGTAACTGAAGAACGGCAGGCTGATTCCTGTATTCGGTATGGTGTTCGTAACAACGGCGATGTTTAAAAGCGCTTGTACGCCGACCTGAATGGTAAGGCCCACTGCAAGCATTGCCCCGAATTTATCCGGTGCACGCATCGCAATCACAAAACCGCGCCAAAGAAGGAGAATAAACAACAAAATTACTATTGTGGCGCCGATGAATCCAAGTTCCTCGCAGACAATAGCAAACACAAAGTCGTTTTGCGGTTCGGATATATAGAGGTACTTTTGCCTTGAATTGCCGAGGCCAAGCCCCATAAGTCCTCCGGATCCAATGCCGTAAAGCGATTGAAGCGTCTGCCAGCCGTTGCCTGTCGGGTCGCTGTATGGGTCAAGCCAATACTTTAGCCTTGCCTTAGCATAATCAATTGCATGGGTAAAAATAACTATGCCGGCAACCGCGGCGCCTGCAAGCCCAAAACCGCCGGCAAACCATTTGAAGGGTGTTCCCCCGATAAACATAAGCGAGAACCCGATGAGCAGTATCAAGACTGTACCGGAAACATGCGGCTCTTTCAACATTAATACGGCAATGCTGCCGAGTATCAAAATAAATGGCAGCACCCCATATTTAAACGTTTTCATTTTGCTGTAATTCTTTGATATAAGGTGCGCGAATAACAAGATGACTGCGAACTTCGCTATCTCTGACGGCTGAAAATTCAGCGAGCCAATGTATATCCAGCGATGTATGCCTTTATCGTTATGCGCGGGTAGAACGAGGACGGCGGCAAGCAAAATATAGCTTATTCCCATTACAGGCCAGGCTAACTTGTGCAGCCAATGGTAATCAATCCTTGACATAACCATCATGATTACTAAACCCATTGCAGCCCACAGCGCCTGTTTTCTTATGAAGAAGAAACTATCCTGCCCCTTTTTGTAATAGGCATAAGCATAGCTTGCTGAAAACATCATTACAAGGCCGAGCATAAGGATAATCATGACGAGTACGAAAAACGGCAGGTCAAATCCGCCTTTTATAAGTCGCCTTTTTTTAGCGGTTACAACGCTGCTGCCTCTCATTCTGCTCTCTGTCGCCACTAATAATCCTCCCAACATTCCGGCGCATATCAGAAAATCAATTTATATGCCGTTTTTGGCTTAAGCCGCGGCATTAATTCAGTATTAACGCCAGCCAAGTGACACCTGCGGCCGAAGATACGATAGTTACAATTGTAAATACGGCAACTATCTTCATTTCACTCCAGCCAGACATCTCAAAATGATGATGAATAGGGGCCATCTTAAAGACCCTCTTGCCCGTTGATTTGAATGATATCACCTGAATTATATCGGACAATGTCTCAACTATATATATGATCCCAAACGGTATAAGCAGAAGCGGCTGGTCAATCCCGAATGCTATTGCACTGAGCATTCCGCCGAGAAAAAGTGATCCTGTATCGCCCATAAATACCTTTGCGGGATAGAAATTCCATACCAGGAAACCGAGGCAGCCGCCTGCAAGTGCCGCAGCTACCGCCGCAAAAGCTGTACTCATCATTATTTTAGCGGAAAGCATGAATCCCAAGGCCGCAACTGTCGTAACCGAAGCAGCAAGCCCATCGATGCCGTCAGTTAAATTGACGGAGTTGACTGTTCCTACAATTATAAAAAGGGCAATCGGCCAAAAAGCGATGCCAAAGTTTACAGTCCATGGGGTAAACGGCACCATCATGGTGGTTCCCCTGTATCCTGTCACAAACTCCATGACAAGGAATATCAATGCGGCGAGAATTTGAAGTGAAAATTTCTGCTTTGGTGTGAGTCCCAAATTGCGCTTCTTAACAACCTTGATATAATCGTCGCAAAACCCTATCATGCCAAACATTACGGCCATAACCATACCGTAGATGAGCCTTGAGCGCTCATTATCGCTCATTTGGAACTTGAAATCCTTTGCGAAAATAAGCACTACGATAACGGCTACAAGAATACCGATAATAAACATTAAGCCGCCCATTACCGGCGTTCCCTGCTTTGATTTATGCCAAACAGGCCCTATTTCTTTTATGCTCTGACCGTATTTGAGTTTTCTTAAATAGGGTATCATCCAAATTCCGAGAACCGATGTTATTACAAATGACAAAACAGCGGCAACAACCGCACCCATACCTGTCATTTATTTTTCCACCCTTCATATACTGTCTTAACAGTCTCTTCTAACTTCATGCCTCTGCTACCTTTAAAAATTACCGTATCGCCTGCCTTAAGCAAGTCCAGAAGCGCCTGACCAAGCAACTGTTTGTCTTCAAAGAAATAGCTTTTTCCGCCGGTTTTAACGCTGTCATATCCTTCACATATATAGCGCGCGTCATTGCCGCAGCACAAAAGCACATCAACACCAGACTGTGCGGCGTTCCTGCCGACGTCAAAATGCGCCTGCTGTGACCTATCGCCGAGTTCAAGCATGTCAGCAAGCACAGCGATGGAACGTCCGGTTTTTACAGCATTGAGGACTCCGAAAGCCGCAGCCATTGAATCTGGGCTGGCGTTATAACAATCCTCTATAAATGTAACTCCCCCAATTTTTTCAATCTTCTGCCTCATACCTGAGGGCTTGTAGGAAGCAAGCCCTTCCACAATCAAGCGCGGGTCGACATTGAGTTTCATGCCGACGCAGAATGCCGCAAGTGCGTTATAGATATTATGCTCGCCGGGCACTGGCATAAAGGCACGTATGCGGCCGCCGTGATAGTTTATATCAAAATATGAGCCTTCAGACGTTGTTTCTATATTATTGGCATATACGCCGCTGCGGTTATTTATTCCGTAAGACGTCAAATGAATGGGCAGCTTTCCTTTTGCCTCTGTGATATATCCGCTTAAAAGGTCGTTGTCGCCGTTTAATATAAGTTCACCGTCGGGTTTCATCCCGTCTATGATTTCAAGCTTCGCTTTTAGTATATTCTCGCGTGAGCCGAGTTTTCCGATATGTGCAACGCCGATATTTGTGATTACGCCTACATCCGGTTTCGCAACCCTCGAAAGGCGTGATATCTCGCCAAAACCGCTCATTCCCATCTCAAATACTGCTGCCCCATAGGTTTTATCAAGTCCAAAAACCGTCATGGGCATGCCGATTTCATTATTGAGGTTGCCCTCGTTCTTATGGGTTTTATATTTTTGTGAAAGCACCGCGCTTATCGCGTCTTTCGTCGATGTCTTTCCTACGCTGCCGGTAACACCTACAACTGGAATTGAAAACAACATTCTATAGCTTTGTGCCAAATGGAGAAGTGCAGAATGAGTATCCTTGTCCATTATAACCGGGCGGGAAGTATTCTCAACCGGTTTTTCTGACAGTGCGGCATACGCGCCTTTTTCAAATGCTGTCTCTATAAAGTCGTGACCATCAAAACGTTCTCCGCGGAGCGCTATAAATAGGCTCCCCGGCTTTATTTTTCTGGTGTCGGTCGATACCGATGATATCTTTATATTGAAGCATTCTCTTGTTAGTCTGCCGCCTGTTGCATTTAGTATAAATCCGAGTGATATTTTCTCCATTGTTTACCCCCGAGTTCTATTGCCGAACCTTGTTTTACTATTCAGATTAACTGTCAAGCTCTTTTAGTATTTCGGCAATTACCTCACGTTCATCGAAATGAATACGTCCCGTCGGCAGAATCTGATAATCCTCATGCCCTTTTCCCGCGAGAACGATACAATCGTCTTTCTGAGCGTTCATTATAGCATATTTTATAGCCTCTCGCCTATTGGTTATTTTTACATATGGCGTATTGCTGCCATTCAGCCCCGCCAAAATATCATCTATTATAGCGTCAGGGTCTTCGGTCCGCGGGTTATCCGATGTTATAATGAGAAAATCTGCGTTGTCCGCCGCGACTTTGCCCATCTTAGGCCTTTTCCCCTTGTCCCTGTCTCCGCCGCAGCCAAACAGCGCAACAATACGACCCTTTGCAAAGCTTTTTACTGCGCGAAGTATCTTTTCAAGCCCGTCAGGCGTATGGGCATAGTCGATGATAATAGTAAAATCGCGCCCCGTCGGGACAACCTCGATGCGCCCTTTTACCCCTTTGAACGACGCGAGCGCATTTTTAGCTTTTTCAAATGGTATGCCGATTGAAACCGCACAGGCTATCGCAGCAAGGGTGTTATATACCGAGAATGCCCCGGGCAGATTGGCCTTAATCTCACCTGACGTCTTGCCTTTCAGAGAATATGAAATCCCGACAGAGTTATATTTGATATCGCAGGCTCTGAAATCTGCATTTTCAGTGTTCACGCCGTAAGTAACAGTTCTGCACGGTGCCTCTTCAATTATTGTTTTGGCATACTGGTCGTCGGCGTTGATTACGCCGATATCGCTCATCTCAAAGAGCCTTTGCTTGGCCTTCAGGTAATTTTCCATGGTTTTGTGGAAATCCAGATGATCCTGAGTCAAATTAGTAAAAACGCCGCAGATAAAATGCAGCCCGTCGACGCGTTTTTGCGCAAGGGCGTGGGACGAAACCTCCATTACACAATATTTGCAGCCGTCGTCGACCATTGTGCGCAGGAGACTCTGCAGCTCATAGGCCTCCGGCGTCGTGTAATGTGCCGGAAGCTCCTTGTCCCCCGACATATTCTTTATAGTGCCGATAAGTCCAGTTTTGTATCCGCAGCGTTCAAGCACATCCTTTATTATCGTTGTGACGGTTGTTTTTCCGTTAGTGCCAGTTACTCCGATAAATTTGAGTTTGTCCGCCGGGTTGCCGAAATAATTGGCACAGACGGCGGCATAAGCGGCATGTGTATCCTCTGTAATAATCTGAGGTACATTTACGCCGGTATCCCTTTCCGCAATAACAGCCGCACAGCCGGCTTCTGCAGCTGCAGCGGCATAATCGTGCCCGTCAGACCTTTCTCCCTTGAGGCAGACAAATACAACGCCGGGACCAGCTTTGCGCGAATCAGACGTAACGCCCGATATTTCTATATCGGGCGCCTGCCCTTTATATTCAATCCCTTTGAGAAGTTGTGCTAGTTTCATACTTTATATCTCCTATAAAATTTTAAGTAAATTTTAAAAACGTTTATAACGCAGTCTGAATTCCCGGAAAATATTCCGGGAATTCAAACACAAACATAACTACTTTTTCATTATTTACTACACATTTTTGACAGAATTTTTTCGTAACATACGGTCTTGACGCTATTCGACCTTTACATCCTCATTTCTGAACTGAACAGTTATTACCGTTCCCGGCGCAACCTTCTGTCCGGCACTCGGGCTCTGGTTATACGCCTTGACACCTTTTTCAGAAAGCCCCGTACCGGAAATCTCAATATTGAGGTTCCTTGCAGAAATCACGCTGTTAGCCTGCGAAGGCGTCATACCAATTACGTTCGGTACGGTAATTGTGTTCTCAATCTCTGCGTTACCTGTATAGAGGATAACCCTGCCGCCCCGCGGGATAGGCCTTCCGCTTTCCGGCACCTGCGCCGTAACTTTCTTGCCTTTGCCAATGGTTGTTTCGTTGAGCTTATCGTTTTGCAGTTTCCTTATAGCTTCATCTATATCCATACCCACGAGGTTCGGTGTTTTGACATCTAGTTTTGCCTGTTCTTCCGGTGTGTACTGAGGTTCAACACCAAGATAAGGCAGTATCTCAGACAAAAGTTTGCCGACAACCGGGGCCGCTATGACACCGCCGTATTTATTATCCGAATGGGGCTCGTCAATCTCAAGCAGCACCGCTATCTGCGGGTCGTCAGCCGGAGCTATGCCTACGAATGAAGCGATACGGGCATTTTTATCCTCGTTGCCCAGCTTCTGTGACGTTCCTGTCTTTCCTCCGATGCGGTATCCGGCCACATATGCGTTGTTACCGGTACCTTCAGTGACTTCTTTCTGCATGATGGCACACATTTGCCTTGATACTTCTTCGGAAATGACCTGACGTTTGACTACTGTCCCGAATGTTTTGACAACATTGCCGTTGCTGTCCAATTCTTCCTTAACAACATGCGGCTGCACGAGCTTTCCGCCGTTTGCTACCGCCGCGACCGCCGTTATCAACTGGATAGGCGTAATCGTGTTGGACTGTCCGAAGGATATGGAGGCAAGCTCTACCGGCCCCATCGTTTTATCGGTGTATGATATACCGACAGCTTCACCGGGCAGGTCGATACCCGTTTTAGAGTTAAGCCCGAAAGCGGTAAAATATTTGTATGTATTCAATACCCCAAGGCGCTGCCCAACTTCAATAAAGACGACATTGCAGGAATTTTCAAACCCTTCAATGAATGTCTGATGGCCGTGACCGCCCGCTTTCCAGCAGTGGAACTGTGTGCCTTTTACATTTATGCTGCCCGGGTCATTGAATTCATCCGTTTCTTTGACGACACCTTCATTGAGAGCCGCTGCCGCGGTAATAATCTTATATGTAGAACCCGGCTCGTACGGATTCGTGATAGCCTTGTTTTGCCACTGGTCCTGAAGAGCCTCGTTCTTTGCCTGTTTCTGTTCATCCCCGGCAAGAGAGGCGATTCTCTGCTGCACTGTAGGCTTTGTTATTTCAAATGGATTATTCGGGTCAAAGGACGGCTGGGTGGACATTGCAAGAATTTCGCCGGTTTTTACATCCATTACAATGCCGGTGACGCCGACTCCAACTTTACAATCCACATATGCACTTTGGAGATTTTTCTCAAGGTAATGCTGTACTACCTCGTCGATAGTCAGAACAAGGCTTATGCCGTCTTTCGCCTCGACACGATCCTGAAAATCATAAGGCATATCGGTACCTTTGGCGTTTTTAGCGGTGACCACTCTTCCGTTAACGCCCTTTAAGACGCTGTCATAATAGGCTTCAATGCCGGCAAGGCCCTGATTGTCCGTTCCTGTAAAACCAATAACCTGTGAAGCAAAATTGTTAAACGGGTAATAGCGCTTGCTGTTCTCAACTACGCCGATACATGAGTAACCGTTTTCCTTAGCAAATTCCTTGACAAGGGTGGCTACGTCGTTTTCGACCTTTTTCGCCAAAACAACATAGCTCGTCTTCTTTGATATTTTACTGTAAATCGTTTTTTCATCAACGTTTATGATTTTTGAAAGGCCAGAGGCAATCTTATTTAATTTTTCTTCCCTTGTGCTTTTTTTGTCGTCCGTTATGTAAGACGGGGAAACATAGACATCCCAGACTGTGGCACTCTGAGCCAGCGGTTTCATATTGCGGTCATATATAGTACCGCGGTTGGCGTTTATTGTTGTTACGCTCAACTGCTGGTCCAAAGCCTTCTGCTGATAGAACGCCCCGTCAATAAACTGCAGCTTGACAAGCCTGCCTATAAGAACGGTAAAGCCCAGTACAAAGAAAAAGGCGAGAACAATCGTCATTTTCTTTTTCATTGCAAGAGTTGGGCTTACCATTAAAAAACCTCCCGGTAGATTTCTGACAGTCTCTGCTTTTTATAAAATCTATTTAAAAATTATGCGAAGTATTCCTCAATCGAATTAATTACATTCTGGAAGAAGCCTTGGATTCCTCCCGAATTGCCGAGAATCTCTACTCTATCTTCATTTGTAAGTTGGACATACTGGATTTGATAGGCCTGCGTCTTTACCAGCCCCAGATTATTTGAAGCATAATCCTCAACCTTTGATATGGACATGCGGTTTTCCAGCTTTGAATTGAGGCTTACCTGTTCGCTTCTGGCGGTATCCAGCAGTTTTTCCATTTTAGCCGTTTCATCGTTAAGCTGCGTGATTTTTATATTACCTACCATGATGCTTCCCAGCGATGCCATGACAAAAAGGCTCACAAATACAAATTTTATAACTGCAAGAGGCGTAACCTGCTGTTTCTTGGCTTTTTTCTTTTTGACGACAGTATTTACCTTTTTAGGCTCTTCTACTGGTACCTCCGGAATCTCTACCGGGGCAAATCTTGAAAAATCATACGCTACATTTGTCCTGTAAGCCATTACATGACCATCCTTTCGCAGTTTCTGGGAAACCTCTCTTATACCAAAAAGCAGCGAATACGCTGATATAATCCCGGGTTAAAGGTGTTTAACGCACCGAAAATACCCAATTATAATTTTTCGCAAAACCTGAGCCTTGCGCTGCGGCTTCTGGGGTTTATCTCAATTTCTTCTTTTGACGGCTCGATGCCCTTTTTCTTGGGTATCACAACCTGCGGCTTATGTCCGCAGACACATATCGGGAAATCCGGCGGACAAGTACAGCCCTGAGCCCAGCTCAAAAAACGCTGCTTTACCATTCTGTCCTCAAGGGAATGGAAGGTAATTACTGCAAGTCTGCCGCCTTTGGCAAGGAGCGAAAGTGCATCATCTAAAAGTGCTCCCAGCTCGTCAAGTTCGCCGTTGACGGCAATTCTAAGCGCCTGAAAAGTTCTTCTCGCTGGATGTGGCCCGCTTCTTCTGGCAGCCGCGGGAATTGCTGACTTTACGATTTCGCTCAGTTCAAATGTAGTTTCAATCGGTTTCTTTTCGCGTGCGAAAACAATATGCGAAGCGATTCGGGAAGCAAACTTTTCTTCGCTGTATTCGCGCAATATCCTTGCAAGCTCGTCCTGCGACGCCGAATTCACTATATCTCGTGCAGAAATGCCGCTTTTCGACATTCTCATGTCAAGCGGGGCATCATAGTTGTAAGAAAAACCGCGTTCAGGCACATCAAACTGATATGATGAAACGCCGAGATCAAGCAATATTCCATCCACAGCGGGAATTCCCAAGTCGTTTAGAATTTGAGAAAGCTGAGAAAAATTTGCGTTGACAAGCGTTACCCTGTCTTTGAAAGGTTCTAAGCGCTTCCCGGCAGCCTTTATTGCGTCGGGGTCGCGGTCGATTGCGATTAGTCTTCCTGTCTTGAGGCGGGAAGCGATCTCAAAGGAATGGCCTCCACCGCCGGCAGTTCCGTCAACATAAATTCCGTCAGGCTTTATATTAAGCGCTTCAATGCTCTCATGAAGTAAAACACTGAGATGATGGTAATTTTCCATATTTGTTCTCCAACCGGTTTAATTAAAATCCAAGCTCATCCATAGCCTCTGCAATAGACTGCGGCGTTATACCTTCACACATATCTTCCCATTTCTGCTTGTCCCAAATCTCTACGCGGTTGGACGCACCGATTATAGTTACTTCTTTGGTGAGAGAAGCGTAGTCCCTGAGGCTTTGCGGTATAAGCACACGTCCCTGCTTGTCCGCTTCAACCTCGGCAGCACCGGCAAAGAAAAACCTTTGCAGATTGCGGGCTTTTGAAAGCGGCAGCGAACGTATCTTTTCCTCAAGCAGTGCCCATTCTTTGATTGAATAAACAAAAAGGCAGTTGTCGAGGCCTTTGGAGACAATAAAACGCAAGCCCAGTTCTTCTCTGAAGCGAGCCGGTATGAATACACGTCCTTTTGCATCAACAATATGTTGATATTCTCCTATCAGCATAATTACTGCCTCTTCACACTCAAATCAAAGAATCGGGAACTAATTCACCACTTTACACCACTTCAAACCACAATTTAATTATAAACACAAAAAATAAAAAATTCAAGCGTTTGTATTGGAAATTAATAAAAAACGCAAGAAATTTTTGCTGTTATCGAAAATTCTTTCAAAAAGTCATAAAAAGGCTGCTGCGTGGCTATTCAAGACAAAAAAAACAGCGGAGGAACCGGCCCGATGGCCGGCTCCTCCGCTCTGTTAATTAAAACTGCATATCAGGTTTAAAACGGCAGACTCTTCAGAGAAACTGATACGGATGGCGCGGAATAACCCAACTGAACATTGAACTGTTATCCGGCGCAGAGCCTTCTAATTAGGTATTTCAGCAGTTTTTCAGGCAAAAAATGCGCTGCAAAAACATTTGCAGCGCAACTTCTTCTGGCTTTATTCAATTATGAAAGTTTTGTGGGTGATTTAATAGCCTGCCTTGCCTCTTTGATTTCATTGAGGGCTTCGTATACCTTTTCTTGTGTTTGAAGCAATAAACGATCTGAAAAATCGGCAGCAGCTTTCTTCATTTCTTTTGATTTTGCCTGGGCTTCATTTAATATCGCGTTTGCCTTTTCCTGAGCCGCTTTGACGATTTCATCATTCGATACGAGTAGCTTTGCCTTGGCCTCGGCGTTTTTGATTATTTCTTCCGCCTCAAGCTTTGCATTTTTGATAATTTCCATTCTGTCAGCTACGATGGCCTTTGCCTGCGGTATTTCCTTAGGCATATTAAGCCGCAGATCGTCGATTATTTCCCGGACTCTTTCAGCGTCAATTACACAGCGTCCTCCCGACAGCGGCAGCCCCCACGCCTTATCGAGCATATCGTCCAGCTCATCAAGCAGCTCGTCAATCCTCATATTGCTCACTCCTTTTGCGTCAGTTTCGCCGTTATTTCTTCCGCCAGCCCTTCAGGTACAAATGGTGAAATATCTCTGCCGTGCTTCGCAACCTCACGAACCATACTCGAACTTAAAAACATACAATCTATGCTCGCCGGCAGAAAGATTGTTTCAACTCCAGGAGTCAGCGACATATTAGTCAGAGCCATCTGAAATTCATATTCAAAGTCAGACATAACCCGCAGGCCCTTGACAACCGCTGTCGCTTTTTTCATTGCGGTATAATCCGCCAGAAGCCCATTATATGTATCAACTTCCACGTTTTTGAGCGAAGCTGTAGCGCGTTTGAGAAAATCTACACGCTCTTCTATAGTAAACGTGGGCTTTTTTGCTGAGTTGACCATGACAACTACTATAACATTATCGAATAAAGCCGCAGCTCTTTTTATTACATCAAGATGTCCCAACGTTACTGGGTCGAAACTTCCCGGACAAACTGCCAATGTCATTTAATTAAACACTCCCCTGTTCTTTTCTGTAAATCGCAAGCTTGGTTTTTCCATAATTGCTTTGCCGCACAAGCTTAAAATCCCCCACGCCGTCCGGAACTTCGTCGGTACGAGCCGCTTCACAGATAATTACCCCGTGTTCCGACATATGCGGAACAGTCAGCGGCAAAACCTTGTCAATGAATCCTTTGCTGTAAGGAGGATCCATGAAAACAATGTCAAACACGGCTTTTGTGTGCATTAAAAATTGTTCGGCATCGACCGCAGCGACGCTCGCCTTTTCAGACAAACCTGTGTGAGCAAGATTTTCACGGATAATCTTGACGCACTCTGGATTCGCGTCGACAAAAGCCGCATGCTTAGCACCGCGGCTAAGCGCTTCAATACCAAGCTGTCCGCTTCCCGCAAAAAGGTCAAGCACGTTTCTTCCTTCTATTTCAAACTGAATCATGCTGAACTCTGCTTCTTTGACCCTGTCAGCCGTCGGCCTCGTCTCCAGACCTTCGAGGGTTACCAGTTTTCTCCCGCGAGCCAAGCCCGTTATTACTCTCATCAAAAACCTCCGCTGTAGCTTGTCCTTTGTGGCACAAGCCTGTTTTGCTTACAGTTATCACTGAGGGTTACAGGCAGCCGGCGCCGCCGCAATCCCAGTTTTTAAAAGTCATCTACTAACTATTATCTTACCTAACGACAATATTGTCAACATTCTTTTATATTGTGTCATATTATTCGGCTACTATACGCAAATTTTATCGCAAAACAAAAAAGTGTTCTATCAACTTTGCGCCAAAGGCTTAATTGCGGCTTAATTTTCCCTCAGCCAAATATAAAGCGTTGCCGCAGCGCTTTTTGTCATGCCTTTGACCGATGCCAGCTCTTCCTCCGTCGCGTTTCTGAGCCTTTCCATTGTCTTAAAGTGCTTCATGAGGGCTTTTGCCCTGTTCTCGCCTATACCCGGAGCCTGTGTCAGGCGTGAGGAAAATGCCTTATGCCCCTGCGTCTTGTGATGATATGAGATGGCGAAACGGTGCACCTCGTCTTGAATTTGGGAGACGAGCGTAAAGACACCGCGGCTCTCGTTTATCGCGATTTCTCCGCCGTTTGCCGCTATTGCCCTTGTCCTGTGTTTGTCGTCCTTGACCATTCCAAAAACCGGTATGTCAAACCCATATTCATCAATCACCGGTTTTACTGCGGCGACATGCCCGCGGCCTCCGTCAAGGAGGATTAAGTCCGGTTTTCTGCCAAAACCGCTTTTTGCGGTATTGCCGTTGTCGATTGCCTCTTTAAGCCTTGCAAGCCTGCGTCCAACAACCTCACGCATGCAGGCGTAGTCGTCCTGACCCTCGACGGTTTTTATCGAAAACCTGCGGTAGGCGCTTTTAAGCGGACGCCCGCCCTCAAACACAACCATGCCTGCGACGACGCCTGTCCCGGCAGTATTTGAGATATCATATGACTCGATATACTCGGGGCGGTGGGAAAGGCCGAGCAGTTTTCCCAGCTCGTCAAGCACCTTCTCTATCCTTGCCGGGCGGGCTGACAGCCTGTTTATTTTCTCCTGTGCGTTATTCTTTGCCATAGAGGCGAGGGCCGCCTGTTCGCCTTTCTTAGGGACGGTCACTCTCACCTTGCGGCCCGCCGTTTTTGTGAGATATTCCTCAAGCAGTGCCCTATCCTCAGTCTCCCCGTCCAATGTAATTCTCGGAGGCGGAAGCCTTGAGGGAGAATAATAACGCCGGATAAATTCCGCGCGGGCTGCCTTCTCGTCCGCAATAAAATCGAGAAGGTAGCTTTCGCGGTCAGTGAGCCTTCCGCCGCGGATAATAAATACCTCGAAATCTGTATTGCAGCCATCGCCGGCAAGGGCTATGACATCCTGCTCTTTTACTTT
>ENA-UPSB01003232-UPSB01003232.1-bioreactor-metagenome-genome-assembly--contig:-NODE-3232-length-13137-cov-97.490980_pt1 | contig 13137 bp, 12 predicted proteins | sample MGYA00238182_ERZ773286 | MGnify/ENA primary metagenome ERZ773286 (study PRJEB29026, sample SAMN07631240) | bioreactor metagenome | isolation source: Switchgrass digestor | place: USA: Dartmouth... | reverse complement strand
TAATCACTTGAGATAGTCTTATTATTTCAGGTCTTGTTCCTACAACGGTCATAACCTTAAGTTTATTCACCTTAAACCTCCAAATAATAAGTATCAGGATTTTCTGGGTCAAAAGGTTCATTTGCCCACATTACAACAACCATGTCTGTTTTTCCTACATTTTCTATATTGTGAGTATATCCTGAAGGAATATCTACTACTTCCAACTTGTCTCCACTTACATTGTATTCTATAATTTCTTGATAATCTATTTTTCTAAATCTAATAACGCCTTCTCCATACGCTACCAAAAACTTTTCATTTTTTGTATGATGCCAATGGTTTCCCTTTGTAATTCCAGGCTTAATAATGTTTATTGACACTTGACCTCTATCTAAAGTTCTGATAAACTCTGTAAAAGAACCTCTGTTATCAACGTTCATTTTTAATTCATAACTGAATTTATCTTCTGGTAAGTAGCTTAAATAAGTACTGTACAATTTTTTAATAAACGGATTTGACATATTAGGAATATCTAAATTTTTTCTTGTTTCTTTGAAGCTTTTTATTATTTGTGCCAGTTCTCCAACAGTTGTATTATACGTCACAGGTACATAACAGTAATTACCTTTTTTTGTTGGTTTATTCATTAAAGCTCTTTTAAACTCATCTAAGACATCGTCTATGTAACACAGAGTTAGTTCTGATTCTGGATTGTTTATTTTTATTTCTAAATCCCTTGCTATATTGTAGCAGAAAGTAGCTACAACACTATTATAGTTTGGCTTGCTCCATTTTCCAAAAAGATTAGGTAGTCTATATACATAAACCTCAACGTTATGTTCTTTTGAATATTGGAATAATAAATCTTCTCCCGCTTTTTTGCTTTTTCCATATGGGTTATCTAATTCAGCTTGTATTGATGAAGTTAATAGTATTGGACTTTTATTGTTGTGAGCTTTTAGTTTTTCTAACAACTCAAGAGTAAAACCATAGTTCCCTTTCATAAATTCATTGGGATCTTCTGGTCTATTTACTCCAGCCAAATGAAATACAAAATTGCAATTTTGTGTGTACTCTTCTAATTTTTCTTTTGGCGTATCAACATCAAATTCATAGATATTTTGGTATCCACAATTTTTCAATTCTGCAATTAAATTTCTCCCGACAAACCCCTTTGCTCCTGTTACCAATATATTCATAACATCAACCTTTCTTTGTTTTAAAACCCTTCACTTGCAACAGGTGTTGTTCCACCATTTTTGAAATCTTCAAGTTCTATCTGTATGTAATCTAGTGAGAGTAGTTTTTCTTTTGTTTGTTCTAGATTTAAAATAGTAGTGTTATCTGATCTATAATCTTCATATTTAGATAAATCTAATGTTCCATGGTTAAAGTATTTTTCATAATTTAAGTCTCTTGTATCTGCAGGTATCCTGTAAAAGTCTCCTAAATCTTGGGCAACAAGGTGTTCTTCCTTTGTTAGAAGAGTTTCATGCATTTTTTCTCCATGTCTTGTTCCTATTATTTTTATTTCATTATCAACTTCAAAGATCTCTTTTAAAGCTTGAGCTAGTATGCCTATTGTAGAGGCTGGAGATTTTCTTACAAATCTATCTCCTTGATTTCCATTTTCAAAGGCATATAATACAAGATCAACTGCTTCTTCTATACTCATTAAGAATCTTGTCATATCTGGGTTAGTTACAGTAAGAGGTTTGCCGCTTTTTATTTGTGAGACAAAAAGTGGAATAACAGATCCTCTTGATGCCATGACGTTGCCATATCGAGTGCCACAAATGAGTGTTTTATCTGGATCTACCGTTCTAGATTTAGCAACAAAAACTTTTTCCATCAGTGCTTTTGACATGCCCATAGCGTTTATTGGGTAAACTGCTTTATCAGTAGATAAACAAACAACCTTTTTTACTCCATACTCTATTGCAGCTGTCAAAACATTTTCTGTTCCTAGTATATTTGTTTTAACAGCTTCCAAAGGAAAAAATTCGCAAGAAGGAACTTGTTTTAAAGCAGCTGCCTGAAACACATAGTCTACCCCATGCATTGCATTTCTAACACTTTGTATGTCTCGAACATCTCCAATGAAAAATTTTAGCTTGTCATTTTTATAATATCTTCTCATGTCATCTTGTTTTTTTTCATCTCGAGAGAATATTCGAATTTCTTTTATATCTGTATTTAAAAATCTTCTAACTACAGCATTACCAAAAGTACCTGTTCCGCCTGTAACTAACAAGACTTTGTCTTTGAAGTTTTTTGTTTCCAATTCAAACGCCCCCTTCTTAAATATTACACTATATAAAAATATAAAATAATAATTCTTTGCAACAATATTAGAGGCACCTGTTACTAAAGTATAAGTCATTTTTTATAAAACAGATTCATTTTTTCTATTTAATAAGATTTATTATAAATTGCTACTAGGTTTTTCAGTTTTATTAGAATGGAAGCATATTCTCCTCAACTTTTTTAATTTTTTGATTCATTTGTTTATATTTTTCAATTACCATTACTTAAAACTTCATTCAAAAAATCTGCCATTTTGTCTTTATATTCTTTATAATAAAAGATGTTATTATTTATGCAATAATTTTTCATAAAGATAATTTTTTCTTTATCTAAATTCATAATCTCAATAAACTTATTCTCATCTATTTCTCCAGCAAGTGTGTCTATGAAAAAACCATTTTTCCCTTCAATAATATAATTTTCCAAATCGCTTGTCCTATTTGTTATTACAGGAGTTCCACAACTAATACTTTCAGATACTTTTGTAGGAAATCCCGCTAATGTATCTCTTTTAACATCTCTAATTAAAAAAGTGAAGTCCGACTTTCTAATATTTTTTATAGCTTCTTCATTAGTCGTTGGTCCATGAAAACAAATACTTTCACCTAGTTCATCAATTATTTTGCCATGAGATGGAATAGCATACAAATATTCGTTCTTAGTTAATCCAAATACATTAAAAACAAATTTACACCCTCTTTTTTTTGCAATATGTAGAAGCATTATCATCTTATCTATTCTGTCTTTGAAAGTACTTGGATCCATATCCTTTTGATTTTTTCTAAAAGGTATGCCGGCATAAGATATTACTTTTTGATCTTCCAGATTAAAATCTATATCAGAAATTGCATACTTATTAGGAGATAAAGGGGGTATAATAACAGTTTTACAACCCGCGTTTTTATAATAATTAGCTAAATAATTGCTAACAGTGATGATTCCATCCACTTTTTTATTTAAATATGTTTTCAAATAAGTATCATCTATCCATTTTACAAAATCGAAAGCTAGATTATTAGTTTTGACGGTTAGTCGATCAACACAATCAGCTATTAAATTAATTTGACTTTTCCCACAAAACCTCATTAGTTTTTTAATAAATAATGATAAAGATGGGCTTCCATAGTAAATAACAATCTGCAAATCCTTTCCTATTTCTTCTATAAAAAATAAATCTATTAAAGAATTAAACCTTTTTCTATAATTTAACCAATCAAGATTACTATGTGGATAAGGAAAATTATAATATGTAAATCCATCATAAACATTTTCTGTTTCTTTCAAAGGAATTTCTCTGTTCAAATTTTTCTCCAAACCTACGAAGATAACTTTATAACCCAATTCTTCTAAAATTTTTCCATTGGAATATACTCTTTTTCCTGGAGCATTACCAAATGGAAAAGAAAAATTACCAATATATAAAACTTTTTTCATCTTCTCTAGCTCCTACAAGAATTTTTTAACTTCTTTTAAATATTTTTTCTTCATAAATTTCCCTTTTATACGCGCACAAATCGAATAATAATTTAATCTGCTTATTAACCATTTCCAATCTCTTTTGCCAAATTTAGATTCTAAAGATTTACTTATCTGATTATTTCTCATTTTTTCATATTCTTTTCCCAATAAATCTTTTTCTAATGGTTCTGATATTAGTTTAATTTCATCTTTTATATCGTAAAATTTGAGGCCCTCAACATCATCATCTATAAACCCAACGTATTCTACATTAATCAGAGCGCCATCAATAATTTCAACTTCAAGAATAAATGATTTTTTGTTTTCTGGAATTTGCTTTAGTATCCATCTTCCTGTAATAGAAACAGTATCGTCAAATAGACAATTACCTAAACTATAAGCAACAAATGAATTATTGATTTTTTGTATTCCTTGTATAACGTGTGGATGATGCCCAACAACTAGCATATCTTTAATCAATGTTAGTTTTTTGACTAAACTAACATGTTCAGGATTAGGAAAATTTGTGTGTTCATCTCCCCAATGGAATGAAAAAATACTATAAGCATTATTCTTTTCATCGGAGTGAATCTGTTCGATAATTGTCTCCAATGTAAGAGGGTTGACTCCTCTAATACCTTTCTTTTTTCTATACCCCGCACCATTTGTACTATAACAACAAAAACCACTAAATGATACTTTTTCACCTTTTATTTCTTTTAATAAATATTTTTTATCAACTCCAAACCATTCAATTCCGTTATCTTCTAATATTTTAATAGATTCATTCATACCTTTTTTGCCAAAATCAAAAATATGATTGTTTGCAAGAGAAACAGCATTTATGTTAAGATCTTTTAAAAGCTCTACGTTTTTTGGTGCTGACCGTAAATGCATAGATTTACATACTAACGTATGATCACGATTTGTTAAAGGAGATTCTAGGTTTCCAACTACATAATCGTATTCTTTTAATTTTTTAGATAAATTATTTATCCTTATCTTTGCGTTAGGATTTTTAGTAATATCATATTTGCCTACTAACGCAATATCACCAACAAAGGCTATTTTCATAAGCTTCTTCCCCCATTAGGTTATAAAAAAGGCAATCAAAAATTCTTCTCTACTTTGTTCACTATTAATCTATGTTTTCCGCTTTTTTCCCTAGGTATTTCATCAACAATTTCAATATCTACTTTCATATCATTTCCAAATTTATGTTTAATTTCATCTATCAATAAATCTTTGTGCTTTAAAGAAAAGCTATTATCTACCACAATTTTTACAATTAAATGATCTATTTTATCTTGTATGAGTTGTGCTTTAATAATTGTATTAGGAACATTTTTAAAAATATTTGAAACATTTCCAAGATTTATTTTAGCTCCTTTTGTTGAGTATAGATAGTCAACCTTTCTCCCTTCAATAGATTTAATTAAAGGTGTATTAAAGCCACATTTGCATCTTTTATTTGAATCTTCGAAAATCATGCTATCCCCTATTCTGTATCTAATAAGTGGTGTACCATAATTCAAAAAGCTGGTAACTAATACTTCATTCGAATTATCAATGTTTTCAATCACGCCGGTTGTTATATCGTAATGCAAATTTCCATATTCACATTCCCAAACGAAAGGAGCTCCTTCTGAAGAAGCGTATTGATCACGAACATTGCAAATAAAAACTTCTTCTATAGTTTTTCTATAATCTTCAGTCAGAGTTTCAGATGTTGGAAATATAACTTTGGGCTGAAATTTCAATTTAACATTTTTTCTTTTTATATAAAAAGCAATTTCATATATTGAAGATGGGAACCCATCTATTGCAACTGGCTTAAAATCATTTAAACTGCTAATGTAATACGGAACGTTCTCTTCTGTTAAGTGAAATGAGGAATAGAGCATTTGATTAATGGGCCTATTAAATCTCCAAAAAACTTTCTTTTTTTGCGTAGGGGGCACTATGTGTTTTCCCATAAAAGTTGCTCTTTTCATTTTTATATTTTCAAAACCATGTTTTGATTTAAAAAAATCTAGCACAGCCATTCTTTTTTGAATATCTTGAACTCTGTTATAAACAGTTTACGTAATTGTTTTAGTAATTGCAAATGTTCATAATAATATTTTCCATATCTAGTCCGTTTCAATTGATAACCTTTCACTGAGGTCATGATATTTTGAAAAAATATGAGAATATGATCATAAATTGTTTGTGAATTCATTAAATCACTTCCTTTTGTCATGAGGATTCTCCGGCCTTTTTGGTGGTAATATAAATTCTTTTCCTAAAATAAAATCAAATTCATCGGGTTCATAAATTTGATAGCCACTGGCATTAAAAAAAGTTAACTCACCGAAAATTATCTTACCATTTAAATTATAAAGATCAACTCTTACATGAGGAAAATCTTCAGAAAGAAGTTTTGCTATTTCTATCATATCTTCATAATTTTCGGGTTTTTTTATTTTTTCTGTCATTTGGCTTTTACCTTTTCTATAATAATTTAACTTATTGAAATCTATATCAAATATACCAAACTTTGCATTATTTCCAAAATCTCTTTCACTAATAACATATAGATATTTCGGATCACCATTAAAACAAAAAAATTTATAGTCAATTAATCCCTTATTCCCAGATTCAATGTATTTTTCTGCTATTATTTTTGGTTTATATCGATAATAAACCCATTCTCTTCCTCCCCCATTTTTTTGAGGGATTATCCACTTTTTCATTTGCTTTTTTGCTTTTTCAACATCTAATTTATTTTTGTCTTTACAGATAATTATATTATTCCCACCACCACCATTTGTACTTTTTAATACAAATTTATCAGGGAGGTCATTAAAATCAATTTCATCAACATCATTGTATACACCATAAAGTTCGTTTAAAATGTGAGATAATCCTTTTTCTTCTACATAGTTTCTAACTAAATATTTATCCGAACATTTTGCCATTAAGGGATCTCTATAATATAGTTTGTACCATTGAAGCTTTTCAGTAAATCTTTTTGGATTTTTTAAATTTAATTTTCTCCCAGTTTTAATTCTGTATTGAATTTTTATCATTAATTTATCTGGAATCCAATTTAAAGAAGAAAGAATTTTTAACCTTAATTCTCTACTCTTTATTATATTTTTATAATTCATTTTCAATCCCTTTGATACAAATCTCTTGTATATACCTTTCCCATAACATCTTTTAGTTCATCGTGCATTCTGTTTGTCAGTATTAATTCCGATTTTTGTTTGAATTGGTTAATGTCGTTAATTACTTCTAAATTGTAAAAGCTATTTTCCTTTAGTTCTGGTTCGTAAATTATTATTTCAATTCCATATTTTCTTAAGATTTGCATTACATCTAAAATAGCTGATTGCCTGAAGTTGTCTGAATCCTTTTTCATTGTTAATCTATATATTCCAACTACTTTTGGGTTCCTTTTTATTACCATATTTGCTATGTGTTCCTTTCTTGTTCTGTTTGCCTCTACTATGGCGGTCATTAAACTATTCGGTACATTTTCATAATTTGCCAATAATTGCTTTGTATCCTTTGGAAGACAGTACCCACCATAGCCAAATGAAGGGTTGTTGTAGAAATTCCCTATTCTTGGATCAAAACATACTCCTTCTATTATTTGTTTTGTGTCTAACCCTCTTATTTCAGCAAAGGTGTCCAATTCATTGAAGAAAGACACCCTCATAGCTAAATATGTGTTGGCAAATAATTTTATCGCTTCGGCTTCTGTGGAATCGGTGAATAATACTGGTACATCTTTTTTTATTGCTCCTTGCAATAGCAAATCTGCAAATATCTTTGCTCTTTCACTCTTTTCTCCAATGACTATTCTTGAAGGGTATAAGTTATCGTATAAGGCTTTTCCTTCTCTTAAGAATTCCGGAGAAAATATTATATTCTCGGTTTTAAACTTTTCTCTTGCTTCTTTTGTATATCCAACGGGAATAGTTGATTTTATTATCATCGTTGCCTTTGGATTGATTTCAAGTACATCTTTTATTACACCATCAACAGAACTTGTATCGAAATAGTTTCTTTCCGTGTCATAATCTGTGGGGGTTGCTATTATTACATATTCTGCATCTTTGTAGGCCTTTTGTTTGTCAGTAGTCGCTGTTAAATTAAGATCCTTTGTATTTAAATAGTCTTGTATTTCTTTGTCTGTTATGGGTGATTTTTTATTGTTGATCATGTCTACTTTTTCTTTTACCACGTCTAAGGCTAATACTTCGTTATGTTGAGAAAGGAGTACCGCCAATGATAGTCCCACATATCCCAAACCTACAACTGTGATTTTCATTACTAATGCCTCCAAGTCTATTTTATATTTCATTTAGAAAAAAGTTCCCAAGTTGATAAGTAATTTTTTATTTCAACAATTTTACAAAAGAAGAAATGGTTAATTAATTTTTGAACCCATTTAACTTTGAATTTCATAATAATCCACGTACCACTCAGCAAATCTTTGAAGTCCTTCTTCAATACTGGTTTTAGGTTTAAACCCGATGGCTTGCTCCAAAAGTTCTGTTGAAGCATATGTAATTGGAACATCTCCTGGTTTTAAAGGTTCGTACACCTTTTCAAAAACAACTTCTCTTCCTAATACCATGCTAAAACTTTTTTCTAATGTATGGATGAAAGTCATTAGCTTTTCAGGATGATTATTTCCTATATTATAAACAATGTGTGGTACATTGTTTTCATCTTTTTTTGGTAATAAAGGGATAAGTTTTAAAATACCTTCTATAATATCATCAATATAGGTAAAATCTCTTTCCAAATCATTTTCAAAATCACCATTGTTAAAAATTTTAATAGGCTCCCCTCTAAAATATCTATTAGCGAAGTCGTAATATGCCATATCTGGTCTTCCCCATGGACCATAAACGGTAAAAAACCTTAAGCCGGTAGCAGGAATCCTATACAAATGGCTGTAAGTATAGGCAAGCAGCTCATTAGATTTCTTAGTTGCAGCATACAGTGAAACAGGTTTATCAACAAAGTCCGTTTCTTCAAATGGAACTTTTTTATTCGAACCATAAACTGAGCTTGAAGAAGCATATATTAAATGTTTTACTGGATAATATCTACAAGCTTCTAATATATTAAAAAATCCAAGGATGTTACTTTTAATATAGGCATCTGGGTTTTGTAGTGAATACCTTACTCCAGCTTGAGCAGCTAAATTAACGACTATATCTGGTTTGTATTCTTTGAATATTTTCATAATAGATTCTTTTTTAAATATATCTTCTTTAATAAAAGTAAATTGTTTAAATGCTTTTAAATTATTTAATCGAGAATATTTTAAATTTACATCGTAGTAGTCATTTAGGTTGTCAATTCCAATAACTTTACCTCCGTGTTCTAAAATGCTTTTAGATAAAAAATAGCCAATAAACCCTGCTGTTCCTGTTACTAGATAAATATTATCTGTCTTGATTTCTCTATAATTCAAATTAAAGCCTCCCTTAATAAAGAAAAAACTTATATAATGGGCCCTTTATTTTTCGGGTTCTCCTTTTGTGTTGTAACAGAGTTGTATATTATTTTCAATTGGTTAACAACATTATTTTCATCAAACTCCTTTTTTGCCACTTCTTTAGCATTTTTAGAAAATTCTTCCCATCTTTTTTCGTTTGTTAGTAATTCATACATTTTATTTGCAAAAGATTTATAATCATTTAAAGAAACTAAATATCCTGTTACTCCATCTTTTACAACTTCCCTTGTCCCAATTACATCTGTTGCTACTACAGGAACACCTAATGCAGATGATTCCATTAAAGCTCTTGGTTTTCCTTCTTTGTAAGAGGTGAGAACAGATAAATCAGAGTTAAAGATTTCTTTTATTATTTCTTTTCTATCCAAAGATCCAACAAAATTGATATATTCATCAATATTTAAAGCTTCAGCCATTTTTTTTAATTTGTTTTCTTCTTTACCTTCTCCATATAAGTTTAACTCAAAATCATTGTAATGAATATTTTTTATTAAATATTCAACCGCTGAAAAAATCATTTTATGATTTTTGACGTCTTCAAATCTTGCAATACAAGCGATTCTTTTTTCCCCCGGATTATATTTTTTCTCTTTAGTCAAATAATCTTTAAATTCTTCAAACGGTATGCCATTTCCAATGTATATTAATTTTGTATGTTGACTATATTTGTTATTTATGCAATATTGATATTCTTCGATGTTCTGAAAGAGCATAATGTTCGAATATCTTGCTAAAAAACTTTCTATTTTTTCAAAAACCTTTTTTTGGATACCTGTAAATTGTGTGAAATGGAATCCATGGACCTGATGTATAATCAAGGGAACTTTTGCTCTTTTGGCAGCTATTCTACCTGTAGCACCTACTTTAGAAGTATGAGTATGCACCACATCTATTTGAAAGTCTATAAAAATCTTTTTTAAATCTTTTATTTCTTTTAGAATTTGGGTAGGAGTTAACGAGTTAGATAAATTTACGTTTATTACAGTTATTCCTTCCCTCTTCATTTTTTCTGACCACTCGCCAGAAGGACAAATTATGTAATTTAAAAATTTTTCATCTTTACTTATTTTTTGAACACGAGTTCTTAAAAGTCTATAAGCACCATAATCAGTATTAAATATATCTGCGACTTTTATTTTTTGATAATTCTTCACCTTGCCCCCCTCATTCCTAACATAGTTTCGAGTGTTTTAAGCATTATTTGAAGGTCTAAAAATATGTTTCTGTTTTTTATATAGTATAGGTCATATTCTGTTTTTTTTATGTAATCTTCAAGTGTTGATGTATGTTTGTAATGTATTTGTGCCCAGCCTGTTATTCCAGGATTTAGTTTGAGTCTGTAGTTATAAAAAGGGATTTGGCTTGACATGAGATTATGAAATTCTATCATCTCAGGTCTTGGTCCTACTATGGACATATCTCCTTTTATTATATTCCAAAATTGGGGAAGTTCGTCAAGTCTTAGTTTCCTGGTTATTTTTCCAGTTTTTAAAACCCTTTTTTCTATATCTTCGTTTGGGTTATTTTCGTTTATTTCAGCTTCTTTTAATGATCTGAATTTGTTCATTATGAATATTTTTTCGTTCTTTCCCATTCTTTTTTGCTTGTAAATAACTGGCCTTCCATCTTCAATTAGTGTTGCTATACTTATTATTAACATAAATGGAGAGGCTATTATTAGAAATATGCTTCCAAAGAACTTGTCAAATATTTTTTGAGAAGGGGAAGAAGCTTGTACATTATTAAATATCACTTCATAATACTCTTTGAATTTTTGAGCTACTTCTATGGGGATTCGTTTGAGGTATTTTTCTGCCATATTGGGTAGATATTCTATTTCCATGCCTTCTTCTTTGTAGTGTTGTATTTGTGGTTTTACTGTTTTTTCTAGTTCTGGGTCTGTTATTACTATGCCGTGGATTATGTGGGAAGTGGTTTGACCGTTTTGTTTTATTATCTCTTCAAGTGTTGTTGGATTTGGGTTTATGTATTGGGTAAACTGGATTTTGTTCAGTGTTTTTTCTGAGATTTCTTGCATTATGTGGCCTATTTCTTCTTTTCTTCCTATTACAAGGTAGTTTTTTACAGGCATGCTTTTTTCGTATATTTTGTATTCTATTTTATGCAAAATAGGGAAAATGATTATTGTAAATAGTAGGTTATAAAGGAAAAAGTATCTATTGAAATATTTACTGAGAAAGAAGTAAAGAATTAGAATGAGTATGAAACTGATGAGAGTTCCAACGGTTGTTTTTATTAAGGATTCTGTATAGCTTTTCATTGTTTGGGTGTCGTAGACTCTAAATGAGTAGATTCCAAGGTATATTATTAAGGACGAGATAATGGCAATTGGAATAGACAAATGTAGAAAAAAGATGTTCATCAAGACTATCAAAGCAATATCGATAAGTTGAACTGTTAACTTTTTCATGTCGAGTCATGTCCCCCTTTTATATGTTCAAACAACATTTAAAAGTGATTTTATTCGGTATTTTAAGTTAATAAGTTAAAAGAAGACAAACACCATATTTCAAAAATTATTATAGCATAGTTAAATGAAAATATCAATATCTAATTGAACAAAAAGTTATTATATTTTTTATTGTGAAATAGTGAAATAATGATTGATGAGGGATAGCACCATGACCAATAGATTGTAACTGGGTTACCAACAGGAACTGTTTTAAACCCTGGAGACGCCCATATAGGTCAAAAACATTTAAAACCGGGAGACGCGCGTATAGGTCGTCTCTACAAAAAAAATAAATTCACAAATACGATTTAAACCTTGGAGACGCGCATGTAGCACGTCTCTACAAAAGAAACAAATTCATAACTACGATTAAAACCTGGAGACGCGCATGTAGCACGTCTCTACAACTAAAAATAAATTCATAAATACGATTAAACCCTGGAGACGCGCATGTAGGTCAAAAACATTTAAAACCAGGAGACGCGCATGTAGCACGTCTCTACAACTAAAAATAAATTCATAACTAGGATTAAACCTTGGAGACGCACGTATAGCACGTCTCTACATTTGTTCTGGATTGGGGGATAGTAATATGTCTAAGGCTTTTGATGTGATGTTTGAGTATTGTTTAAATAGGTTTAGGTCTACTTCTTTGCCTTGTCTTCCGTGGTTTCCTGTTGCAAGGAAATCGACCATGTTTCGATTTAGATAGTATTTTCCTGCTTTTGTGTTTAATCCATCAAAGTCCATATGAAAATAAACACCCATTTCTCTTAATCGCATGAGTGTGCTTTTATTTTCTAGTAACCAAGTGTATTTTTCTGCGTGAAATAGTACTACCTCGTATCCATCTAATTGTAGATTGAATATTTCATCTAATGTATAAAATGGAAAGTTTGTTTTGTCGAATTCTACAAAAGCAAAGGTGTCATTAAAAGGTATGAATTCTTTGTAATTTGGGGTTAGGTAAAGTTCTGAAGCTAGATATGTGTGTATTCCCGTATTTTTTTCGAGTATGTCTTTTATTTCTTGGTATTTATCTTTTATTTGTGTAATGTCTGTTTTTATAGCAGGATGATTTAGATGTGGTGTAAACACTACATGGGTAATATCGTATCGTTTATAACGATTTAATTCGTATAATGTTTCTTCGATTGTTTTTACTTTGTCATCAATTGTAGGAAGTAAATGGGTATGAATGTCGATAAACATGATGTTCTACCTTCTTCCTTTTAAGAGTGATGAAGTACATTATGTTAAAAAACGAAAATGAATATTAAATGAATTTTTCTTAATGTGTATTATATCATATTTTTGATACAAAAATATCATATTGTGTAATTTTGATTAAAATTTTATTCGATTTTTATTTTATCTTTTGTTTGCATTTTGA
>ENA-UPSB01003230-UPSB01003230.1-bioreactor-metagenome-genome-assembly--contig:-NODE-3230-length-13148-cov-700.251203_pt1 | contig 13148 bp, 10 predicted proteins | sample MGYA00238182_ERZ773286 | MGnify/ENA primary metagenome ERZ773286 (study PRJEB29026, sample SAMN07631240) | bioreactor metagenome | isolation source: Switchgrass digestor | place: USA: Dartmouth... | reverse complement strand
GATAAATGAATTTACATTGACACCAGTAGCTTTATTACATAAATGAGGTGAAAAATGATAAAGTAGAAATCATTTTACACCACTTGACAAGACACTATCCATATTTATATAATTTATTTCGACAAAACTTAATGGAGGTTAATTATTTGAAATATAATAATATATTAAAAAAAATAATAAGCAAAAGAGATTTATACCAATTTGAAGATGTAAAAAGTAATGTTTTGATTTTTGGCATAGGACCGTTATATGATAAATATATAAACTTAATTCGATTTGAAGAATACAAGGGTACAATTAATATTGCTGGGGTGTGCTCCGAAGATTTAACTGAACATTACAAAAAATTAGATGGATATTCATATGTTACTATAAATGAAGTAAATACTATAAATTTTGATTATATAATTGTAACCGAGATATATAGATATGATGAAGTGATAAAAAAACTTTCTCAATATGGTATTGAGAGAAATCGCATTATTACAGCAAGAGTTTTTGAAATACCACTTTTTGATTTTTCAAGATACCGTAAACTTAGAAATGAAGGTATTAGTATTTTATCTTCTAATTGTTGGGGTGGTCTTTTATACAATTATCTTGATTTGCCTATCCAATCACCATTAATTAATATGTGGTCAAACCCTCATGATTTTTTAAAGATTTGCGAGAGACCAGAATACTACTTCTCTCTTCCGCTAACTATCGAACAATGGAGATCGATGGATGAGGTTAAGTATCCAGTAATTCTGCTAGACGATGTCCGCCTACATTTTAATCATGCTCATAATGAAGACCAATTTAGAGAACAGGAAGAACAGTGGTACCGCCGTGTTAAAAGATTTAATAAGAAGCGTACTTTTGCAGAGGTATATTTTTGGGGAAAAGGTCAGATGCTTGAGCTTGCACCTAAATTCAAAAAACTTCCATTTCCAACGCTTTTGATTAATTTTGATGAGACTGATATTCCATATGTATATTGGTTAAAGGAATATAAAAAGTATAAAGATACTTTCTTTGCATATGATGGACAAGCGGTGAATGATACTGTTAAAATAGACAGTAAAGTTCTAAAGCCTTTTAATTTACTGAAGCTGTTAAATGGTGAAGAAGATTATATACGTAGATATAGTTAATTCATTTTTGAGTAACAGCTCATAACTAAAATTATCATTGAATTTCTTAGGTGAAAATATGACGAAATATGATTATTTAATTGTTGGTTCAGGTCTTTTCGGTTCAGTTTTTGCTCATGAGGCAATAAAACGCGGAAAGCGTTGCCTGGTTGTGGAGCGCCGAAACCATATTGGTGGTAATGTCTATTGCGAAAATATTGATGGTATTAATGTCCATAAGTATGGAGCGCATATCTTCCATACCTCAAACCGGGAGGTATGGGAGTATATCAATCAATTTGCTGAGTTCAACAACTATATAAACTCACCAATAGCTATATATGAAAATGAAGTGTATAATTTACCTTTCAATATGAACACTTTCAGCAGAATGTGGGGTATAAAAACTCCGGCAGAGGCAAAGGCAAAGATCGCCCAGCAAGTTGCGGAGGCAGGGATAAAGGAACCCAAGAACCTGGAGGAACAGGCCATATCTCTGGTTGGCTACGATATCTATGAAAAGCTTGTAAAGGGATATACCGAGAAACAATGGGGCCGTAGTTGCCGCGATCTGCCGGCATTTATCATAAAACGCCTGCCGTTGCGATTTACTTATGATAACAACTATTTCAATGATCGGTGGCAGGGCATCCCTATTGGCGGGTACACACCTATCATCGAAAAGCTGCTTGAAGGCAGTGAAGTGATGTTGAACACGGATTATTTTACGTTTATCAAGGAAAATCCGGGTATTGCTGAGAAGACCGTTTTCACCGGTATGCTGGATGAGTTCTTTGGTTACTCACTGGGGCACCTGGAATGGCGGAGCCTGCGTTTTGAAACCGAGGAACTGGATATCGACAATTTCCAGGGCAATGCCGTTGTCAATTATACCTCTCGTGATATTCCATGGACGCGAATCATTGAACATAAGCATTTTGAGTTCGGCTCCCAGCCTACCACAGTGATCACCAGGGAATATCCCCTGGAATGGGAACCGGGTGTTGAGCCTTATTATCCTATAAACGATGAGAAGAATGAAATCCTTGCCAATAGGTACAGGGAGCTTGCAGATAAATGTGAGAACGTCATATTCGGCGGGCGACTCGGCCGGTATAAATATTATGATATGGATGAAATCATTGCTTCTGCACTGGAAGCGGTCAGAAAAGAATTCTAGTACAATTATTTAGATTATTTTCTTAATATTGCATACTTTATTTTATGCAATACATATTTTAAACCGTTGCTCAATAAACTCTGGATAAAAGCCTTAATTAAATTCGGCTTTTTGTGGTTTGCGCAATAGCTTTCATTTGTTATGTTTTTATTGGCCATGATATGCTGGAACTGTTTGTACTCTCGCTTATTCCAAAAATAACTTTTATTATATTTGATTATACCTAATTCATTAAAAATCTCTGTTCTTAAACTGTTATATAGTTCTTTAAACGCAGGACCTTCTATTGTATTGAGGTTCCATAAGGAAAAGTGCAAAGCATAATTAATATAGCTTTGTTCAATTTCTTCATAAATACCACTTTTTATGAGTTCTTCTTTTAGTGCCAGTAAAGCATTGTAAAAACACTGCCATGATTTTTCCCGTGTAGTTGATAAAGATGATCCGATATTTGTCCGATGGTGCACAAGGATATCATTGATTACCATTATTCTTTTTGCCTTTATAAAGGCAGTAAAGACAAAAAAGAGATCATTTGTTGATCGCTGCTCTTGGAAAAAAAAATTATTTGACAGCACAAACTCGCGTTTATATAATTTATCCCATGCCCAACCTACGAAAACTCTGAACAAATCTTTCTTTATGTCTTTATAGCAGAATATCCTTTTTTTGGGCAATAAATCTGATCTAACCGTAAAGTATTGCAAAATAAACTTATTTGCTTTGTCATCATATATGTCTGAACGAAATACAACAAAATCCAGATCATTTTTGACGCAAGCTTCATATGCCTTCTCAAGCATATTTAGCTCAAAAAAATCGTCAGAATCCAAAAAAAGTATATAATCTCCCTTTGCTATTTTAAGACCTGCATTGCGGGCTGCACCGGCACCCGCGTTTTCCTGCCGGATAATTTTGATTCGAGGGTCAATCTTGGCATAATTCTGTAATATATCTAACGAACTATCCGTTGATTGATCATCAATACAGATAACTTCGAAATCATTAAAAGTTTGGTTAATGATACTATCAAGACATTGATTCAAGTATTTCTGTGAGTTATAAACAGGTATTATTATAGAAATTTTAGGTGCGATGGAGCTCACTTATAAGGCCTCCTGCTTTTAATGTTAAGATTCTATCCATTCTTCATATGATAGTTCCATTATTTTTTTCATCTCATTTAAATTTTCTTTTGAATAATAATAGTCATCTTGATAGTGCAATAATCCAAGATCATTAAAAACATAATTTTTTAATGCGTCAAATATGAGCTTTTTTGCCTGAACATCATATGTTGTCTTAAGATTATGGATACAACCAGATAAAGTTATATTCACATAACTTTTCTCAACTCTACCAAATAGATTGCGCTCATTGAGTTCGTTTCTTAATCTCAGATATGCTTTGTAAAAACATAACGGATCTTTGTGCTTCGTTGTTTGCAAGCTGTTATCTTGCCCAACACGATAAAAAACAAGGTCTTTATTGATGGCTACAATTCTATCGGCGATAGCCAATGCGGTCAGGACAAAACTCACATCATTTGAATTTTGGGTATCCTGAAACATTAGCTTATTTTCCAGGATAAAAGAACGCCTGAACATTTTTGTCCAAGGACATGGAGTAACAATATCAAAAATATGGTCTGGTATATCTGAGCTGGAGAATGGTTGTTTTTTTGGGATACGATTCATTTTCAACAACCATGGCGCATCAGTTATTTCTTTGGTTTGATTATTAAATCGTTTCCCCCCAAACAACACAATATCAGCATCATTAATATGGGCAGTGTAATATGCATTCTCAAGTAATGTTTTATCGAAAAAGTCATCTGCATCAAGGAAAATGACATATTCACCCTGCGCATATTGGAGACCGTGATTTCTTGCAACTCCTGCAAATCTTCTGTTCTGATGTAAAACTTTAATACGATTGTCCTTACCTGCAAATTCATTAATGATACTCAGAGAGCTATCAGTCGATCCGTCATCAACAAGTATAATCTCGATATTTTGCAATGTTTGATTACATATACTGGATATACATTCTGTTAAATGTCTTTCGGCATTATATACGGGTACAATAACTGAAACAAGAGGAGAATGGTTTTCTATTTTAACAGAAGATTTACACATACTTAAATCAATCATTTCCCCTAGAATTAAATCTTGGCTGGGCGGGTCCCATAAACATCTTCCTCCAGCGGGAGTAAAGGTCATTTCACCAAACAATATTGTTCCGTCATTCAAGCGATAAAAATCAACTCTTACAAAGTTAAATCCTGCACTGAGTTTCTCAGCTAACTCCAAAATCTCATCTAGATTGTCAGGTTTTGGAATTTCATCTGTATTTTTAGGGAATGAATACGCAAATGGCAATTTATTCCATTCACGATCATAGAAGGCCATTTTTAAACCGCTTTTGGTTTTCCGGCCTGACAAGAACATTATATATTTTGCTTTACCATTAAAACACCAAACTTTATAATCATAGAGATCGTCGCCTGTATTTGTTATATACTTTTCTGCAATTATTTTTGGTTTTATATCCTTATAATGAAGTTCAAGCCCATTACGAAAAGCAAAATTAGTTGATAACCAAGTTTCCATTTTCTTTTTGGCATCAACAATATCTAAATCTTCCTTGTTCTTTACAATAATATTCCACCCACAACCGTGGTTTGCCTTTAACACAAATTGAGACGGTAATTCATTAAAATCTATTTCATCAAAAGTATTCCATACACCAAGAAGAGGTACTAAATATTTCTCTCCTATTCTTGAAGCAACCCACTCCCTTACAAGGTATTTGTCAGCCAATGTTGTTTTTAAAGGGTTCTTATCATAAAGCTTCATCCATTGTATTTTCTCATTAAATGTTCTTGGAGATTTAAGATTTAGTTTATAACCTAAATGGTCATAAAACCAAAGGGCTAATTCTTCCTCATAAAATTTTGGATCTAAATTTTTATAATAATTATAATCTTTTTTTACTATACTATTAATTTGTGTAATGGTATTAGCATCATTGGCTCTAATATTTTCTTTTTTATCCTTATTATTAACATTATGTTCTACATTACGATTTAAGAAATTGGTTATTTTTTTAATAAACAATTTAACTGTATATTTCAAGCCATGATCATGAATACATCGTATTCCACCAAGGATCTTTCTAGGGATAAACGTGATAAATCGAATTATTTTACTTCTAGATAAGAATTTATGTATCTTTTTAAAAAATAAACGAACTGTATATGTAAATCCATGGTCTTCAATGCAATGAATTCCCCCGATAAATTTCCTTGGAATAAAAGTTATAAATCGGCCTATACGATAAGAATAAGAATCGCGTATTCGTAATATTTCCTCCTGCAATGCTTTGACATATCCTGTATTTATATTATGGCCTAAAGAATTTTGCATAGCCAAAACAAATTCATTATATAAGAAAGTAGTTATTTGTCCATGCCTAGAAGAGATTGCTTTCTTTTTTTCCGATTCGGATAAATTAGTATATATACGTTTTGCGGATTGATAGACGTCTTTTAGCTGTCTAAAGGCAGCATCAAATACATTATCCTTTAAACGGGATGTCTGAATATAGGCGAGCATATTTACATAAGTCACAAAATAGCCTTCAAAATTAGAAAAATTTTCATTTTTTGTCATTGTAGAGTTTGCTCTTACTCTTCTTAAAAAGTACTCTTTCTTTAAATACATCACACGAGAAGCTTTAAGTATAGTTAAAAAAGTAAACAGGTTATCTTCATGAAGTATCCCTTCACAAAATTTTATATTATTAGCTTTTAAGAAACCTGTGTTAAAAAATTGACGACATACACTTACCCTATATTCTCTGTTTTTTACAAACTCTACAAATATTTCTGGTCCGGAAAATATTCCTATATAATTTTTATTTCTTTTTGATGCTTGAATAAAAACTTCGTATTTACTTTTGAGTGCCTCATTTTCGAAAAAGACCTGTGCATCAAAATATATTATATCAAGCTTATTTTTTTCCGCAATGTCGTATAATTCTTCTAATGCGGTAAGAGTAATTTTATCATCAGAATCGAGAAAATAAATATATTCGCCACGGGCTATTTCAAGACCACGATTACGTGCGCATGATAACCCTTGGTTATTTTGACTTATTATCTTAATTCGCTTATCTTTTGAAGCATATTCTTCTAGTATTTTAGAAGAAAAATCAGTAGATCCATCGTTAATACAAATTATTTCTATATCCGCCAGCGTCTGGTTTATTACACTCTCTAAGCATTCAGGTAAATACTTGTATGTATTATAAACAGGTATTACAACAGAAACTTTTATCATGGGCTCCTCCATAAGTCACATTATTCTAGTATGTATACATCTATTGTAAACCAAAATATAAAAATATCCAGTCATCAGACGAAATAATTGATTGTAATTTTCAAAATTCATCAATATACTTTATCGTCCAGATTTAATAAATTCTTCATATTTTTTGCAAATATCGGAAGGAGCTCCCAATCCCATCTGCTTTCCTTTCTCCATCCATAGGACCTTATTGCACAGTTGCCTGACTTGTTCCAAAGAGTGTGATACCAAAATGGTCGTAACGCCTCTGCCTATTATCTCCATCATTTTTTCTTCGCTCTTTTTCCGGAATGCTCCATCGCCAACAGACAGGACTTCATCCAGTATTAGGATGTCGGGATTGACCAGGCTGGCAATGCTGAAAGCAAGTCGTGATTTCATGCCAGAGGACAACTGTTTGAAGGGTCTGTCCTGAAACTCCTGAAGCTCGGCAAATTCAATGATCGAATCATACATTTCATCCATAAAGCGACGTGTATAGCCGAGCATGGCGCCCCTTAAGTAGGTGTTTTCCTTTACGGTCAGATCCCCGTCAAAACCGGAAGCGAGCTCCAGCAGGGCGGCCACATTACCGTTGATTTCGACTTTTCCTTTTGTAGGATTCATTATTCCGGCTATGACTTTCAGAAGTGTGGATTTACCGGCGCCGTTGCTGCCGATAATGCCCAGCAAGTCACCCTTTTCGAGCGAAAAACTTACTCCGTCCACTGCCCAGAATTCCTTCACATGGTAATTATGCGAAAGCTTACGCACAACATATTCTTTCAAGCCTATATTTTTAAAATCGCCGATGATATATCTGACTGATACGTTTTTCAAAACAACAGTCGGTTTTGTATTATCCATTGCTTTCCCCCATCACAAGTAGTATAAGAATTTTTGGTTATGCTTCTTATACATTCTAGCTCCAATAAGCAAGACCGCAAAGGCATATCCAAATGACAAAAGGTGTGTTACCAGGTCCGGAATAGCATTGTTGATTACAATCGTGCGGAAATAACTGATATACACATATATAGGATTCAGTAAAAAGAGTTTCTGTACAGTCGGTTCATATGCGTTTATGTTATAAAAAATGGCGGACAGGTACATGATCATCAATGTAAAGATGCTGTACAGGTACTGGATATCCTTGAAGAATACATAGAGTGCGGAAAGTATGGAACCAACCCCGATATTGAAAAATACCAGACAGACTATCGGGTATACCAGTAAAAGGAATTTCCAGTGGAATGCAATGCCGTCCAGTAGGCAGAATCCCAGGAAGACAAGGAAAGTCAACCCGAAGTTGATAAGCGAGGATACGTTTTTGGAAAGCAGGAACAGGTATTTCGGCACATTGACTTTGGTAAAAATGCCGGCATTGTCAACCAACGAGGACATACCCTGGTTGGTGGCGTCGCTGAAGTAGGAGAAAACGAGTGTCCCGGCAAACAAGTATGTGGTATAGTGGTTTGTTGTCCTGCCAAAAAATTCGGTGAATACGATTCTCATGACGAGCAGGGTTAACAATGGGGACAACAAGCTCCACAAAATCCCCAATACCGTTCTCTTGTATTTCTTCTTAAAATCCCTTTTAACCAGTTCTTCAAAAAGGAATTTATATTTCCTTATTTTATTTAACATACCCCTTTCTCCTTCTACAGATCTTGCCTCTCATATCACGAGCAAATTTTGTCCTGCGTGAATTTGGCGGTACCAGCAAGTACTTGAATTTTCTCTTAACATATTTAACAGTGTTTAGTTGAAAATCGATCCTTTGCAATTCCAGTGATTTTACCTTATTGTTCTCTAGCAACCAGGTATAATAAACGCCTAATAAACGTTCCGCTAAATACCCGTTAACCCTGGCTTCCTGCCCGGTATAATTTTTTTGTCCGCTCCTGTTATCATATTCGCTAAGTATTTTAAAGAGCCAATTACAGTAATCGTTAAACAATTGCTTTTTCATAATGAATATATTGCAAGGATACATCTTTGTTCCTGACATATATTTTTCAAACGCACACATATATTCAGGGAACAGTTCATCTATTATACCGGATAACAGTTGCAGATCTTCAGCATGATGGAAGGCTGCATTCCCGTAATAGGTATTCATATCTACATTCATTTCTTCAGCTAACGGCATTATAATATCATATTTACAAATAAGCTGCCGGATTTTCTCGGTATCATTATAGCATAACTTATTTAACAGGTTTTCATTTGGATAATTTGCCAGTATATATGGCCTCTTCCCCCTTTTCAGTCTGAAAGATAAATATCTTCTGTAGTGGAAGAAACCATAATAATCAGCGTTATCATTTTTCCACGCCCAGTATTGAGCTGTTAATTCACAATAAGACCTATTCATCAATGAAATATTGTCACCATTATTATCATAAATCATGCCTTCAAATTTTTCATGGGTAAGTGCTGCACCAACCTGAATCGGCACCAGTAACGGGTGTTTTGGTACATATGCCTGCTTGTGGCATACTACATATATTTTAATGACCAAGTTATCAACCACCTGCCTGGATTGTGGCTTAATCATTATTATTTTATCGTTTATATTTGTTATACACGATGACTTAATAATGATATAAGTGCAGATAATAGTCTTCCAATCTTTTTGCCTGTACTTTTATATCGAACCCGGGATCATAAACGGTTCTTCTTTCTCTGGCATTATTGCAATGGATTATTTTTTGAGCCCACGCTGAAGCCGGTTCCTTTATATTCAGAAAATATGTTTTATCACTAAAAGACACCTGAGGATTTATATTATCGGAAAGATAACATACCAAACCTGACATTTGTGCTTCAACCGCTGATACCGGGAACCCCTCGAACAAAGATGGCAGAATAAAAATATCCATAGCCTGCAAATACTCATTTACACGATCACTGACACCGACAAGAACAACCTTGTTGCTCAGATCCAGTGAATTAACCTTTCGCTCTATTGCCGTAAACAGTTCACCGTCTCCTATCAGAATAAGTCTGCTGTCAGGCAAGATTGAGCAAACTTCGAAAAAAACATCTATAATAAAAGCATGGTTCTTTTGAGGACAAAAGCGACCTACATGACCAATCACTAACTGTTCTTCAGAAATATTCAGTTCCTTCCTGATCCTGATACGTGTGTCATGTGAATAACTGAACTTACCTGTGTCAATCGCATTATTAAGCAAAAAAGCACTTTCCCCTCTTTTACCAAACAAATATTTCGCTGAATTCCTGGAACATGCGGCATACTGATTTGCAGCAAGTGGTATTAATAAGTTCAATATATTATTACGTACTTTTTTCAGGAAAGTGTCCGCACTTATTTCGTTATGACTATGAACTATCCGCACAGGTATTCTGAACAATCTCGCAATCCCAAGATATAAAAATGCAGCATTTGGTAAATGCCCATGGATAATCCGATATTCTTTGTGAATAATAAAAAACCTGGCTAGTTTAATGATATAAGCAACTAAGTTTTTCACCCTTAGTTGAGGCATTATATAAACCCTGGAACCATTTTTCCTAAATCTTTCGATATTTTCCTCAGGTACCGGCTCGTGCACAATGAAGTCGAAAATGAATCTGCTTCTGTCGATATGATTATAATAATTCATAACAACAGAGTTGACTCCATTATTTAAACTAAAATTCTCAATAACATGCAATATTCTTATCGGTTCCATAATTCTCCTTTTTACAAAGTGACCAATTTAATGTACTTCTTCAAAGCATTGATCAAATAACAGTTCATATAATATAAAGCCATTGGAAAAGATAACTTTTGGGATCTCCGATAAATAATCCAGCGGTTTTTTGCGGCTAAGATCTTATTAGATGATCTGCCTCCATAAGCATATAATACAAGATTCTCATTAAGACCACAGAATTTTTTCCCCTCTTTTGCCAAACCAAGCCATAGCACGAAATCTTCGTGGATATAATTTCTATCAAACTCATGATTATTCATTGCTTTTGCTCTTAGCAATACCGTTGAACAACCAATTACGTTTTCTTTCAGCAACTCTTCGTATGAGACTGTTTCCGGCACCTGATACAGTATCTCTTTTTTCAGTAATCTCTTGCTGCTGTAAACAATCGTATATGCTGTATATGCCAAATCGCAATCTTTTTCCTGCATTAAGTTGATTTGTTTTTCAAGTTTATTCTCCATCCAAACATCATCACTGTCCAAAAATGCTATGTACTCACCCCTGGCACTTTTGCACCCAATATTTCTTGAGACAGAAACACCGCAGTTTTCTTTATTTTTTATTAAAATAATCCGTTTATCAATGTCCAAAAATGAATTCACTATCTTAGCTGTATCATCGGTCGAATTATCGTCAATGACTATAAGCTCAAAGTTCTCATATGTTTGGGACAATACCGACCGTATCGCCTTCTCTATCGTTTTTTCACCGTTATATACAGGCATTATTATTGAAACCAGTTGCTTCATCATACATCGTTCCTGTAAATGTGAATTTGTTGAATACCATTATATTGCCAACACCCTGCACAGACTTACCCTGTTATTTTATACCGTTTTTTTATCAGAATAATATTTATCCCTGTCCCCAGCCCAAGCAGCACCCAGAAAACCGGCGCTACGGCTATGTTGCTGTCGTTGAACAGCCCGGCGGCGGCGTAGCCGCAGAATGCCGCAAAGCAGGCCAGGCCCGCGGCGGGCATGAATTCCGTGAAATCTTCCTTCCAGAGCACCTTTATGCTTGAGACTGCATATAAGCCGAACAGCACCAGCATCGCCACAAGCGACAGGACGCCCGTGTTGAGTGCCGTCTGGAGATACATATTGTGGGCCTTGTCGACAAATATCCCGCCTGTCTGGTAAAGCTTCAGCTTATTCAAAAAGTCGTACTGCGGGAAATACAGCGCAAACGTATCCGGCCCTTTCCCGATAAACACCGTGCCCTTCAGCAGCGGCAGAGTCCTGGACCATATATAGCCCCTGTTCGAGCCGAAGGATTCCATTCCCTCAAAACCGAAGGATTCTATCTCCCGGCCGTTACGGTATGTCAGCCACCTGTTGGCCGTGCTCCTCATCCCGTCTTTCGTCAATAAGATATCCAGGAGATCATAATCATTATAATTGACCAGTATCAGACCCTCCTCGGGCTTGATCTTCAGATAAATATTGCTGAACCTGTCATCCATAACGCTGACAATGCCGTCTTTGTAGTCCAGCTCTACTTCAGCGCCGTTTTCATCCGTTACGGCAAGTATGCTGTCCCTGACCTCGATGGTCAAAGTACCCTTCTCAGTGACTATCTCCGTTTTTTCATCATCCATCTTTACATCAGCCAGGCCAGCAAGCTTTTTTTGCAGATCAGCCAAAGCCTTATCATCGCTTCCCTTGCTTTCCATGGTAAGCATACGGCTGATGCGGTCCACGACCGAGTTGCCCGTCGCAAAATTGAATGCCGTCAGTCCGCCAAGGCCGGCAAGAACCACGGCCAATGCTACCCATTTGCGCTGCCATATCTTCCTTCTGTACAAAACCAGCAATACCAGAAATGCCAGCGCCGCACCGAAAAGGCCCGCCCTTGAATCACAGCCTATCCAGTTGATAACTGTCAGGGCGAGCAATGCCGCAAGCGACAGCTTGTAACCCAACTTTTTCGTCCAGATCAGCAGCACCAGTATTACAGGCATCACCATCGCGGCATAGCTGCCCACATAGTTCGGGTTATACAGTGTTGAGTAGATTATCCTTTCACCGACGCGCAGATTGAACTCTCCAGCTTCATTTTTCAGTGCCGCCGGTATTACCATGTTTTGAAAAAACTTCGTCCTGAACAGATCCATTCCAAAGTACTGGAAGACGCCAATGACCGTAATGACGGCAACCGACGCCAACAGGCAGCCGAACAGTATCCTGACGGTCCTTTCATTGCAGAAGATGTTCATTGCCAGGAACATGACCACCGAATATGCCAGCAGCACAAAAGCGCCCTCGAATCTCTCCAGGAAACCGAAGAAGGCCACCTGCCGGTATTCTGAGAAGACTGCCGACAGCAGGACCAGGAGGCTGTATGCTCCCAGGGGTATGTAGTAACGGTATTTGGCCCTTTCGAACGGGTTATTTTTGCGGAGGAACAGATACAGGACCAATCCTGCGGCTGCAAAAATCAGGAGATAGGCCATCTTGTAATATGCAAACAGGTCGAAGCGCATACTTCTGCCATCCCAGTACAGGTTGCCCGGATCACTGACAACGACCTTCCTGACGTATACGATCAGAGGCACGACCGCGACGATGAGGCACAACGGTATTGCCAGGTACAATTCCTGCCTCCTGTTTTTCTTTTCTCTTTTTTGCCTTTTATTCTTACGATTGGACAATTTACGCCCCCCTTTTACTTTGTTATTTTATCATAACGGCCACCGGAATTAAAGTTATCTATACTCTGCGATAGCGTCAGTTTACTGTAGGGAAAAGAAGAAAAGAATCATCCTGATGTTTTG
>ENA-UPSB01003218-UPSB01003218.1-bioreactor-metagenome-genome-assembly--contig:-NODE-3218-length-13216-cov-4.130993_pt1 | contig 13216 bp, 10 predicted proteins | sample MGYA00238182_ERZ773286 | MGnify/ENA primary metagenome ERZ773286 (study PRJEB29026, sample SAMN07631240) | bioreactor metagenome | isolation source: Switchgrass digestor | place: USA: Dartmouth... | reverse complement strand
GGATGTTATCGTAGCCGTACAGCCGGGCGATCTCCTCGATCAGGTCGGCCTTGCCCACAATCCCTTCGCCGATGTCCAGCCGGTGGGGCGGGGCCTTCACCTGCAGCCGGCCGCCCTCCACGCTCACCTCGAAATCCAGGCTGCGCAGCAGGCCGGCGATCTGCTCCGCGGGCAGCTCCACACCCAGCTGGCGGGCCACCTCGGCCGGCGTCAGGGTCACCACCGGGTCCACATGCGGCCGGGGATAGTTGTCCACCACGCCCCGGGCGATCTCGCCGGCGCCGCTCCAGGCCTGCATGCGCTTGAGCCCCAGCTGCAGCGCCAGCGGAGCCAGCTCGGGGTGAACGCCGCGGGAGAAGCGGTAGCCGGCTTCCGAGTTCAGGCGCAGCTGGTTCATGGTGCGGCGCACGTTGACGAAGTTCCAGGAAGCCGCCTCGAGGAGCACATTGCGGGTTTCCGGCGTGACCTCGCTCTCCAGCCCGCCCATCACGCCGGCCAGCGAAAGCGGCCCGGCAGTGTCGGTCACCAGAATCATGACGGGATCCAGCTCGCGCTCCACCTCGTCCAGCGTGGTCAGCTTCTCGCCGGTCTTCGCGGCGCGGGTGATGATGGTCGGCGCCTTTCCGCCAGCCCGCTCCACCAACTTATCGTAGTCGAAGGCGTGCAGCGGCTCGCCGGTTTCCAGCATGACGTAGTTGGTGGCGTCCACCAGGCTGTTGATCGGGCGCATCCCGGCCAGCGTCAGCCGGCGCTGGATTTTATCCGGACTGGGCACCGGCCGGGTGTTCTGGATCAGCCCGACCATGAAGCGCGGGTTCAGGTCCGGATCGACGATCTGGATGGAGACCATGCCGTCGATAGCCGGGCCGGCCGCCTCGAAGGAGGTGTCCGGCATGCGCAGCGGCCGGTTGAGCACAGCCGACAGCTCGCGGGCCACGCCGATCACCGAGGCGTTGCGGATCATGTTGGGCAGGATGGAAATCTCGAACACCGCATCGCCCAGCACGTCCCGCAGCGGCGCGCCGGTGGGCGCTTCGGGATCGAGGATCATGATGCCCTCGTGCTCGTCCGAAATGCCCAGCTCCTTCTCCGAGCAGACCATGGAGTAGGACTCCACCCCGCGGATTTTGGCCCGCTTGAGCGTGGTGAGCACCTGTCCGGGCTGGTGGCCATCGTAAATCTGCGCACCTTCCTTCGCCCAGGCGACCTTGAGCGGCGTGGGCAGCGGCCCGATCCCCTTGTATTCGTACAGGTTGGGCGCGCCGGTCAGCACGATGTGCTCTTCCTGGCCGTCGTTCAGGCGGCAGAGCACCAGCCGGTCGGCGTTGGGGTGCGGCATCACCTCGTCGATCCGGGCGACGATGATTTTCTCCGGGTCCCAGGAGAGGCCCGTGAACTTGAACTCCAGCGGGCCGTTCGCGGGCAAGGGCAGGCCGATCACCTGCACCTCCTCCACTTCCAGCCCGGTCATGGTCAGGATGCGGGCCAGCTCCACCAGCGAGTAGCCGGACAGATCAATATAGTCTTGCAGCCATGAATATACGATTTTCATCGGGTGTTCCTCAAATGCGGACCGGCGAGCGGACCGCGGTCTTCGATCAGAATTGTTCCAGGAAGCGCAGGTCGTTGGCCCAGAAGTAGCGGATGTCTTCGATGCGGCTCTGCAGCATGGAAATGCGCTCCGGGCCCATCCCGGCGGCGAAACCGGAGTAGACCTCCGGATCGTAGCCACCGTTGCGCAGCACGGTCGGGTGCATCATCCCGCAGCCCATGATCTCCAGCCAGCCGGAGCCTTTGCACACCGGGCAGCCCTTGCCGCCGCAGACGAAGCATTCCACATCCATCTCCGCGCTGGGCTCGGTGAAGGGGAAGTAGGACGGGCGAAGCCTAGTGCGCACGTTCTGACCGAACATGCGCCGGGCGAAACCGTTGACGGTGCCCTTCAGGTCGCCGAAGGTAATGTTCTTCCCCACCGCCAGCACCTCGACCTGGTAGAACTGGGTCTCGTGGCGCGCGCTGACCTGCTCGTAGCGGTAGCACATCCCCGGCAGGATGGCCCGGATCGGCTCCGGCGCAGAGGCACGCATCACGTGGATCTGCCCGGGAGAGGTGTGCGTGCGCAGCAGCACGCCCGGTCGGGTGGTGTAGAAGGTGTCCCACATGTCACGGGCCGGGTGGTAGGCCGGGATGTTGAGCAGCTCGAAGTTGTACTCGTCCGTCTCCACGTCCCGGGAGCGGAAGACCTGGAAGCCCATCTCCTCGAAAACCGCGAAGATCCTGCGCAGCACCTGGGTCTCGGGATGCAGCCGCCCGCGCAGGGGCTGCCGGCCCGGCAGGGTGACGTCCACCCGCTCCGAAGCCAGCTTCTGCTGCAGGCTGGCCGCCCGGACCTGTTCGCCGCGTTCGGCCAGTGCGGCCTCCAGCGCCTGCTTGACCTGATTGGCCCGCTGCCCCACCTGCGGGCGCAGCTCCTTTGGAAGCTGCGGCAGGCGGCTGAACATCTGCATCACCGGCGCGCTGCGCCCCAGATGCGCGGTCCGCCAGGCCTGCAGCCCGGCCTCATCCTTCACCTCCTCCAGCGCCGCAAGGCCCTGTTGAAGGATCTGTTCCAAGTCCTCGAACACCTGCGTTTCCGTCATTCGTCCTCCAGATTAAAAAACATCACCCGTCCTATTCTAGGGACGGGCTGATTCGCTCCGCGGTACCACCCTGATTGCCCGGACACAGCCGGGCCGCTCACTCCAACGGCCGCACATGCGGCGATTGGCCTGCCCGATAACGCTGGCACTGCGGCCCGAACTACCAGCCCCTGCGGGGGCCTTCACCCGGGCGGCTCGGGCGGGAACTTCGGCGGGCTTCCCTCGAGCGGGGGTCTCAGTCTATGCCCCTGCCTCCCTGTCGGCTTCCACCGGCCTACTTTCCGCCTTCACAGCCATTGTAGGTGTTAATCCATTGTGCCCTAATTATGCGCGAATTCCGGCCATTGTCAAGAGGAACCCGGTGCAGATGCGAGGCTGAGCCCGTATAATTTTCACCAGGAAACCGCGCCGCATGGAAACCGCTCACTCCCGCCCGCAGTCGCTGTGGAAAAACGCCGACTTCCTCAAGTTCTGGTGCGGCCAGACCATCTCGGAGATCGGCTCGCACATCACACGCGACGGCCTGCCCCTGCTGGCCGTGCTAACGCTGGGCGCGACCCCGCTGCAGATGGGGCTGCTCTCGGCCGCGGGCAGCCTGCCGGTGCTGCTGGTCAGCCTGCACGCCGGAGTCTGGGTGGACCGGCTGCGGCGGCGCCCGGTGATGATGGCCGCGGACGCCGGCCTGGCGCTGGCGCTGCTGACCGTCCCTCTGGCGCACTTCCTGGGCGTGCTGCGCATCGAGCAGCTGTACCTGGTCGCAATGCTGACCGGGGTGCTGGCGGTCATCTTCGACCTGGCCTATCACGCCTATCTGCCCTCTCTTGTGGAACGAGATCATCTGGTGGAGGGCAACAGCAAGATGGCCTTCAGCGAGTCGGTCGCCGAGCTGGCCGGGTCCAGCCTGGCGGGCATCCTGGTCCAGCTGCTGACCGCGCCGGTTGCCATTCTGGTGGATTCCCTCTCATTTCTGGCGTCGCTGCTGGGCATCGCTGCCATCCGCAAGCCCGAGCCGCCCCCGGCCCCGGCCCGGGAGGTCGCGTCGGTCAGCCAGGAACTGCGCGAGGGCCTGCGCTTTGTCTTCTCCAGTCCGGTGCTGCGCGCGCTGGCTTTCGTGGAAAGCACACATTCATTCTTCGGCAGCTTCTTCGGCGTGCTGTACAGCCTGTACACCATCCGTGACCTGGGCCTTACCCCTGCGGCGGTTGGGCTGACCATTGCCATGGGCGGCGCGGGCAACCTGCTGGGCGCGCTGCTGGCCGCTCCCATGGCTCGCCGGCTGGGGCTGGGCCGCACGCTGTTATTTGCCCTGCTGGCGAGCGCCGCCGCCACCCTGCTGATCCCGCTGGCCGGCGGCCCGATGGCGCTGGTGCTGGTGATGATGTTCGCCGCCCAGTTGGTCGGCGACGGGCTGAGCTCGGTCTATGCAATCCACGAGACCAGCCTGCGCCAGGCAGTCACTCCAGACCGGCTGCTGGGGCGGGCCAGGTCCAGCGTCACCGTGCTGACCGCTGCACTCTACCCGCTGGGAGCGCTGGTCGCCGGGGCGCTGGCCGACACCCTGGGCGCCCGAGTCACGCTGCTGATTGCTGTGGGCGGGTTCTTCCTCTCCGCGCTCTGGCTGGTCTTCTCGCCGGTGCTGCGCCTGACTGACCATCCCCTTCCGGAGGAGAGCTGAGCGGGCGGCATGACAACTTGCACGAAACGAACCCCATCAGTAAGATTAAAGAAAAGCACAACGGCACCACCAGAAAAGGGAGAGCATGATGAGCACAAAAGTAACCTGGTACGGACACGCGGCCATCGGCCTGGAACTGGACGGGTACTCCGTCCTGGTAGACCCTTTCCTGAGCAACAATCCGGCTGCCGCGATCACGCCGGAAAAAGTGAAGGCGGACTTTATCCTGGTCACCCACGGGCACGGCGACCACATCGGTGACACGGAGGCGATCGCCAGGCGCACCGGCGCGCTGGTCATTTCCAACAACGAAATCCACCACTGGTTTAATAAGAAAGGCCTCAAAACCCACGGCCAGCACCTGGGCGGCGGGTTCCAGCACCCCTTCGGTTACCTCAAGCTGACCCTGGCCACACATGGTTCCGCGCTGCCTGACGGTTCATACGGCGGTAACCCGGCTGGCCTGCTGATCACGACAAACAGTGGCAAGAAGATCTACATGGCCGGCGACACCGGTTTGTTTAGCGACATGCAGCTGATCGGCGATGAGGGCATCGACCTGGCCATGCTGCCCATCGGCGACAATTACACCATGGGCCCGGATGATGCGCTTCGCGCAGTCAAGCTATTACGGCCGCGGCACGTCATCCCCATTCACTACAACACCTTCGACTTGATCCGCCAGGACGCCGACGCCTGGGCTGAGCGGGTCCAGAAGGAAACCGATACGAAGGCGCACGTGCTGCAGCCCGGCGAATGCTTTATCCTGGAGGATTAAGACCGGTCTCGGGGAAAAACCCCGCTATTGGGGGAAATTAATCCCCGCCGGCTGGCAACCCTGATAGCTTTTGCCAGACCCGCAAGGGTATGATAGGCTAGCTGTCCGGGAACCGGGCAGCCAGATCTGATGCTTTGGAGAAATCTATGCCCGGAAAACCAGCCGATTCACAGACCTTTCGCCTCTACAGGCTGAGCTTGCCCGAACGACTGCAGGCCGCCGCTGACTTTGCCGGGTTGAGCCCGTCGGATGCGGCCGCGTTGAGCGGCGCGGAGGGCCTGTCGCTGGAGCAGGCCGATCACATGATTGAGAATGTGGTCGGCGTGTACGGACTGCCGCTGGGCCTGGCGCAGAATTTCATCGTCAACGGGCGTGAAGTGCTGGTGCCCATGGTCGTCGAGGAGCCGTCCATCGTGGCCGGCGCCTCCTTCATGGCCAGGCTGGCCCGGCCCACCGGCGGGTTCTTCGCCGAAACCACCGAGCCGGAGATGATCGGCCAGATGCAGATCCTGGAGCTGGATGATCTGGAGGCTGCCCGCGAGCGGCTGCTGGCCCGCAAGGCCGATCTACTCGAGCGAGCGGCGGCCATCGAGCCGGTTCTGGCCCGCCTGGGCGGCGGCCCGCGCGACATTGAAGTGCGCCTGATCGAGGAATCGCCCGCCGGCCCCTTCCTGGTGCTGCACCTGATCTACGATGTGCGCGACGCCATGGGCGCCAACGCGATCAACACCGCGCTGGAGACGCTCGCCCCCACCGTGGAGCAGATTTCCGGTGGAAAGGTTCACCTGCGCATCCTCTCCAACCTGGCCGACCGGCGGCTGGCCCGCGCGCGGGTCACCATCCGCCTGCAGGACCTGGCCTTCGGCGAATACAGCGCAGAAAGCGTGCGCGATGGTATCATTGCGGCCTGGGCCTTCGCCGAAGCGGACCCCTACCGGGCCGCCACCCACAACAAAGGCATCATGAACGGGGTGGACGCGGTGGTGATCGCCACCGCCAACGACTGGCGCGCGGTCGAAGCCGGCGCCCACGCCTACGCCGCCCGCGATGGCCGCTACCGCAGCCTGAGCCGCTGGTCGAAGGACGAGCAGGGCAACCTGACCGGGTTCCTGGAGATGCCGCTGGCGGTGGGCACGGTCGGCGGGGCCACCCGGGTGCATCCCGCCGCCAAAGCCGCACTCAAACTGATGGGCGTGAACAGCGCCCGTGAGCTGGCCGAGATTATCGTCTCTGTCGGGCTGGCCCAGAACCTGGCCGCGCTGCGCGCCCTGGCCACCGAAGGCATTCAGCGCGGGCACATGAGCCTGCACGCCCGGCAGGTGGCCATCGCCGCCGGCGCGCAGGGAGAGACCATTGACCGCCTGGCCGAACAGCTGGTGCGCGAAAAGAAGGTGCGCATTGACCGGGCGGAAGAAATCTTACGCGAATGGAACGAGGAAAAGAGAGCATGACCTCTTCGCAGTCTGATTCGATCATTCTGCGCCCCCAGAAGCCGGTGGGCATTATCGGCTACGGCGCTTATGTGCCCCGCTACCGGCTGCCGGCCAGCGAGGTGGCGCGCATCTGGACCGGCGGGAAAGGCGGGCTGCCGGTCAAGGAAAAGGCTGTCCCCGGGCTGGACGAGGACGTGATCACCATGTCCATCGAGGCCGGCCGCAATGCCCTGGCCCGGGCACGCGTCGACCCGCAGGAGCTGCGGGCCGTCTGGATCGGCTCTGAGTCGCACCCCTACGCGGTCAAGCCCAGCTCGACCATCGTGGCCGAGGCCATCGGCGCCGGGCCGCACATCCAGGCCGGCGACTGGGAGTTCGCCTGCAAGGCCGGCACTGAAGCCCTGACCGCTTCGCTGGGCATGATCGGCTCGGGCATGGCCCGCTACGCCCTGGCCATCGGCGCCGACACCGCCCAGGGCCGCCCCGGCGATGCGCTGGAGTACACCGCCGGCGCGGGCGCGGCCGCGTATATCGTCGGCCCGGCTGAGGAGTCGCTGGCGGAAATTGAGGCCTCCTACTCCTTCGTCACCGACACGCCGGACTTCTGGCGCCGCGCGGACGCCAAGTACCCCGAGCACGGGCAGCGCTTCACCGGCGAGCCGGCCTATTTCAAGCACATCAGCAAGGCCGCCGAAACCATGCTGGCCGAGACCGGAACCCGACCGGAGGACTACGCCTTCGCCGTGTTCCACCAGCCCAACGCCAAATTCCCGCAGCGGGTGGGCAAAATGCTGGGCTTCACCGACGAGCAGCTCAAGCCCGGTCTGCTGGTGCCGGTGATCGGCAACACCTACGCCGCTGCGGCGCTGATCGGCCTGACCGCCGCGCTCGACCAGGCCAAACCCGGAGACCGCATCCTGCTGGTCTCCTTCGGCTCCGGCGCCGGGTCGGATGCCTTCACCCTGCGCGTTACCGATGCGCTCGAAGAGCGGCGAAAGCTGGCCCCCGGCACCTGGGACTATATCAACCGGCGCACGGAAATCGACTACGCCACATACGCCCGCTTCCGCGGCAAGCTGACCATGAAGTAGGAGGAGCGCATGCGCGACGTCATGATTGCCGGCATCAGCCAGCTGCCGGTGGGCGAACACTGGGACCTTTCACTGCGCGATATGGCCTCCCGGGCGATCGAAGCCGCCCTGCTGGACGCGGGCGGCGCTCTGCGCCCCCAGGCCATCTATATCGGCAACTTCCTTGGCTCGGTGCTCTCGCACCAGGCCAACCTGGGCGCGCTGGTGACCGATTACGCCGCCTTGAGCGGCATCGAAGCGACCACAGTCGAAGCGGCAGGCGCATCCGGCGGGGGCGCGCTGCGGGCCGCTTACCTGGCGGTCGCCTCCGGCTGGGTCGATACCGTCCTGGTGCTGGGGGTGGAGAAATACACCGACGCCATCGGCTCCGTCCAGGAATACGCCGCGTCACAGGCGCTGGATTACGATTACGAATCCACCGCCGGGATGACCGCCACCGCGCAGTCGGCCCTGCTGATGCAGCGCTACCTGCACCAGTATGGCGCTCCGCCGGATGCGCTGGCCCCCTTCGCGCTGATCGCCCACGAAAACGCCGCCCGCAACCCCAACGCCATGTTCCGCCGGGCCATCCGCCCGGCCGCCTACACCTCCGCCGAGCCGGTCGCCGATCCGCTGACCATCTACGACATCGCCCCCTACGCTGACGGGGCGGCCTGTCTGGTGCTCACCGCCGCGGATACTGCTCCCGCCAGCCTGCCCCACCCGCCGGTGCTGGTGCGCGGCTCGAGCGTGGCCAGCGACAGGCTGGCGCTGCACGACCGGGACGATCCGCTGGCCTTCGACGCCGCCCGGCTGTCGGTCGAGCGGGCCTGCTCTCAGGCGGGCATCCTGCCCGGCGACGTGGACCTGTTCGAGCTAAGCGACGCCTTCTCCATCTATGCCGCCCTCACCCTGGAGGCGGCCGGCCTGGCCCCGCGCGGGGAGAGCTGGAAGATGGCCGCCGGCGGCGCTTTCAATCTGAACGGCGAGCTGCCCATCCTGACCATGGGCGGGCTGAAGGGCCGCGGCAACCCGCTGGGCGCGACCGGCGTGTACCAGGTCGTCGAGGCGGTGCTGCATCTGCGCGGACAGGCCGGGGAAAACCAGATTCCCAATGCCCGGCTGGCGCTGGTGCAGTCGCTGGGCGGGCCGGCCTCCACCGCCGTCACCCACGTGCTGGAACGCCGCTGACCTTTTGCCGGGGAGATGATCAGTAATTCACCCCTGCTAGAGAGCCGGCCGGGGAAAATTGATAGCCTTTGATAGTTCCCGGCCGGTATACTCGCAGGGAACTTGATTGTAAGCACTGGCATTAGCCGTATTTCTAGGAGGACGAATGGAAATTCCCCGCCACTGGCGACTGAAAAAGCAGCGTTACGCGCTGGTTGGAGAAGTCTGCCCGCACTGCGAGGCCAAGCTCTTCCCGCCGCGGGACGTATGCCCCCACTGCGGCGGCGAAGCCAAGACCCCTTACACCTTCAGCGGGAAGGGCGAAGTCTACTCCTTCACCACCCTGACCGATGCCCCGGCCGGGTTTGAAGCCCAGGCCCCCTACACCGTCGCGCTGGTGAAGCTGGAGGAAGGCCCGCTGGTCACCGCGCAGCTGACCGACCTGGGCGAAGAGCCGGTCGAGATCGGCATGCCGGTGGAGATGGTCACCCGCCGCATCCGCTCGGATGGGGACGAACGGGGGATGCTGGTTTACGGGTACAAGTTCCGGCCGGTACTCTCCGGTCAGCATTAAACCGGTTCTGAAGCAAACGAAAGCGCCGTCCAAATGGACGGCGCTTTCTTGATATTTTGATGACAATAATGAGGCCCTTATACCGGAATCGTCTCGTCCGGCTGCGGGGGTACGGTCGGCTGGGCCCAGAAATACGCCATCACCACCAGCCCGCCGACCGGCGCCAGCAGGAGCAGCTGCCACCACCCGCTCATGCCGATGTCGCGCAGGCGGCGCGTGCCCACGGCCAGCAGCGGAATCATGACAGGCTGAATCCAATTTACTACTGCAGGAGAAGAATACAAAAGCTCGACCTGCTGGTGAACTCGATGAACCTTCGGGGGTGGTTACTCAAAAACTGTCAACGGCTGCCCGGTTCGTATGGCTTCGACCACCAGGAGGATTGCAGCGCTCGTCTGTTGAGCATGATCCTGGTTATCTACAAGGCTGGCATGTGTTGCTCCCTCAACCGTCCACGTAAGGCTGTTTGAGGATAGGTTTTCCTGCTGGGCAAAGAGCTCTTGCAGCTCTGCAATACCGCCATCCCCTTCGCTCCCTAATACAATGATCAGCGGTTTTTCGCCAAAGTCGCTGGCGTGCCTTACCTCCTCGAGTGATTGTGAGAACGAATTGTCCACCGCAAGGACGGTTTCCCAGAATTTGGCAGTGTCAAAGAATGCCTGCAGTTCCTGGCGCTGCTGTTCAGGCAGATCGGGGTCACTGGAAAAAAACCGCATCAAGCCGAGGCGAAAGATCCCCAGTCTTGCCAGCAGCGGCGTCATCGCCAGCATGTTACGATCAGCTCCCACACCTTCCGGTTGTCCGCGCCGGATCCATGAGTCGGGATTGGTCCCTTCAACCAGCACCATCCCGGCCACTTGATCGGGATACATACTGGCGTACATTCGCGAGGTAAGCCCGCCCAGAGAATGACCCACCAGAAGATACGGTCCGGAGATCTCGCCATTCGTTAGCAGAATTTGCAGTTCGCGAGCAGCCTGCTGCTGTGTCCGCGGCTCGGGCCCTGGCTCGCTCCAGCCCAGACCGGCGCGGTCATAGGCACAAACCCGGGTGGTGCGTGCGATTTCTGGCTGTACCCAGCCCCAGTTAGAAACGGTCCCGGGGAAAAGAGAATCCAAAATCACAGTGGGGCTGCCCTCACCCATGCAGAAGATATGCATCCGATAGCCTCCCACGTCCACCAGTTGGCCGGGCGGCGGATAATTCCGCTGGTCGTTTGCGGTGGCAGCAGCCTGATAGAGCGACAGACCCCCTATCGCAAGGATCAGCAAAGCCAACACAATTAACAGGCTTCGTGCGGCAACAGGCCATTTTCTAAGCCTTGTGCGCATCCTATTCTCCTTGATCGCTCATTCACTCTCCACATATATATTAATTAGTATGTTTATCTATTATACAGACAATACTTCACCTGAACCAATTTCCTTTTCTGTTTACCCGTATACTTCGACAATTACACCCCTGGGTTATAATGGCTTCATTCCCTGATCAAGATTTTTAATCTCACCTCCAACAGGCCTCACTCCACCCCATCCCTCCGCAAAGGAGTCCATCGATGAACCCCTTCCTCCGCATCGTGTGCCTGTTCTCCCTGGTGTGCAGCCTGCTGGCGGGCTGCGCTCCGCAGCCCGGAACCAGTCCTTCAGACGCCGGACAGCAGCCAGCGTCCGGTGAACCGCAGAATCCCGCTCTTCCCTTCTCCGAGGAGGACGATTCGCAGGCCACCTTTGTCGACGACATCGAGGACACGCCCGGCGAGCTGCCCGCGCTGGGCAGCATCACCTTCATCGTCGACACCGCGCATCAGGCCAGCGGCGAGTTCGTGCCCTACGGCTCCGGGCTGGAGCTGTCGCTGACTGACGCCGCCGGCCTCACCTGGACGCTGGCCATCCCCCCGGGCGCGCTGGGCGAGCCGCAGACCATCACCATGACCGCCCTGAGCGAGGTGCAGTCCGCTGACATCCCGGGCACTCAGGTGGGCGGGGTGCTGCTCGAGCCGGATGGGCTGTGGCTGGATGATCCAGCGACCTTAACCGTTTCCGGCGGCGGGCTGGAGGAAACGGCGCTGTTCCTGAGCGGCAGCCACGACGGCGCGCAGGTGAACTTCGCCCAACAGCAGGAAGCGGGTCTCGGGTCAGGAGCCATCATCCAGCACTTCAGCTCGTACACCGTGGTCAGCGCGAACGACCCGAAAGCCGGTCAGCTGCGCGAGCAGGAGATGGGACATTACACCGAGCTGGTCCAGAAGGCGCGCGAGCTGCTGAAGGACAAGAATATTAAAGTTCCGCGCCCGCCCGCCGTTCCGGTCACCTGCCCGAAAGACGAGGACGATTCGAAAGCCCGCGAGAAGGCCCTGAAGAAGTTCGACGAGCAGTTCCACCGCCCGGAAGGCGAGCTGATGCTCCAGATGATCGCCGCGCAGACTGCGCTCGCCCGCATGGGCCGCGATCACGACCTCACCCTGGAGACACGCCTGCTGGAGCGTCAGATAAAGAAGGTGAACCTGCTGATCAAAGAGTACGGCAGCCAGGTGGAGCATGTGGAGCCGATCACCCGGGTAGGGATGCAGGTGGCTCACAATCTTGCCTTTGTTGATCCGCGTCACCCCGGCTCGGTCCAGCTGGCCGAGGCGCTGGGCGCGATGGCAGAGCGGTCCATCGACAAGCTGCTGAAGGAGCTGCGTGAGAAGCACGAGTACCGCAACGTGGGGGCAGTAATGGATATGGCGCGGCGGGCAGCGCTGGTCGGTGTGTCTACGATCCCCCTGGATGACCTGATCGCCAAAATTGAAAGCGCCATGACCTTCGAGGTGGAGCTGACTTACGAGCTGAAGATCGCCGGCAACCAGTTCTGGGAGATCAAAGGGGAAACCAGCATGCGGCCTGATTTCGAGAGCACGGGCAACCTTTCCTGGCTGCACGGCCTGGGGATGGGCGAGGTAGTGTCGTTTAAAAACACCCGCGAGCCGTCCATCATCATGAAAGCGCCCAGCTTCCAGTTCGAAGTTCTGTTCACCAGTTTCGACGCCTGCAAGGGAACCGCGACCCTGGTCATTGACCGCATGGCTCCATCCAGGGAGACTTACATCATCAACGAAGAACTGGTGTCCGATATGCCGGTGGTGCACAACAGCTGGAAGGCCACCTACGAGCAGTATCTTCAGGTCAACCCCATGGTCGGTGCATTGTACATCTTCCCCGTGAAGCTGAAAAACGGCGATCCGGTGGCGGTGGAAACGGAATTTACCGAGACGGCGCCCAAATCGAAGGGCCAGGTGGTGGGCACCTTCCGGGTGAAGCTGGTGCACGAGCCTGGCAGGTAATCCGCCGTCCGGTTCAGGACACCCGGATAGAATAAGGAGGAAACCCTCTTGCGCTCCCGGGAGAAGGCTGTGGCACGCGTACTGCTCATCCATGCCCTGTTTTTCCTTGCCTTCTGGCTGACCAACGGTCCCTACCAGAGCACGCTCAATGCCTTTCTGATGGGCAGAACCGGCCTGCGGACGAATTTCATGCTGGTCTTCCTGCTTTTCGCCGGGCTGGAAGCCGGTTGGAGCGCGGTACGCCTGATCCTGCGCCGCATGGGCCGGCGAACCGGGCCTGTCTGGCCCTTCAACGCCGCGGCCGCGCTCTTCCTGCTCTTCTTCTACGCCAGCTTCGCGGTGCTGTTCCGCAGCAACCCGGCCCAGCTCTACCGGCTCGGCCAGCTGATGCTGTACTTCCGCATCATTTTTGACGCCGGCATCCTCCTGTTCCTGGCCTGGCTGCTCGGCCGGCAGGTGCGGGGCAAGCCCCCGGGCCGGAGCGCCTGGATGGCCGCCGGGCTGCTGGCGCTCTGGCTGGTTCCCGTCTTCCGCACCCCGGCGAATGTCTACCGC
>ENA-UPSB01003213-UPSB01003213.1-bioreactor-metagenome-genome-assembly--contig:-NODE-3213-length-13259-cov-5.977658_pt1 | contig 13259 bp, 9 predicted proteins | sample MGYA00238182_ERZ773286 | MGnify/ENA primary metagenome ERZ773286 (study PRJEB29026, sample SAMN07631240) | bioreactor metagenome | isolation source: Switchgrass digestor | place: USA: Dartmouth... | reverse complement strand
TCTGCCATTTTCCGCATAATATAACATATCATACGCCGGTATGCAGGGTTAAAAGCCAAAATAAGCATCCATGAAAAGAAAAAGTCCCGCAGACATAATCCGCGGGCAAGACTGGTATTTGAAAAGTTGTCGAATTCATTACAAGTTTAAAATATCTGATTTGGGCCTAAAAGTCAATAATTTGGCCTGTTCTATTTTACGCACACATTTTCAGGCTGTTTAGCAAAAGATAACATCATCCCGTCTTATCAGTAAATATTTTCCTGTTTTATGTATTATTTTATATTTTCCGAAACGATTCGGCGTATAGCAAAAAATGTTTTGGCAGATATGCAGGGGTTAAGATTTTCCTTGCCTGTGTTTAAATTTGGGAAGATGTGCACTTATTTCTGTTGTTCACGAAAATGGGTTGAAAATGATGTTCACATTGCTATACTGATAGTAAATATTTCATTCATAAAGGAACAGGATTTATAACATCCTGTGATCCTTTATGCCAGGAAATGGGGTAAGGATGTATGGAATGGCAACTTGTTTCAAACGGTTATGTGCTTCGTGGAGCACGTTACGGGGCACGAATGGTTTTAGGGGAGTTCCCTTTTTTCCGGTTTACCCTGGACGGAACCGTATTGGCCGACCTTCCTGCTTTCAGCTGTTTGGATCGCATGAATCAAAAAGAGCAACTGTCTGATGTGACATTAGAGCGTATGCAGACAGATGGGGACTGTCTTGAGGTTGTTTTCAGGGCAGCCAGCAATCTGTGGATTTCTCACCGTTTCATATGGAAATTTCAGCGGTACCTTGTGGAGCATTTCCATATTGTGCAGGGAAATGGAGCTCTCGCCCGATGTTTCTTTTTCTCCAGCGGCATTCCCGGGGAATATGACTGGGGTGACAGCGCCGGGCATCAGACCAATGCCCGCATTCAGGTGGAACATTTTTTCATACCCAAGGTAAACCTGGCCAATGTAAACGAATATCATGTGTCCCAGTATGCATGCACAGGTTTGGGCGGTGAAATGAGAATACCCGGAGACATATTTCTTCCGGAACGGGCTTGCGGCTTATTCTCCCCCTCTCCGTTGTTTTTCGCTTTCTATCAGGGCAGCAGCGTCCTGGGTATCGGGCTTGGCACTCAACCCGGCAACTACCGTTTTAACGCTTTTGAGTATTCGGGTGCCAGAAAAAGCGGCGCTTCGTTCCATGTCCAATATTATGGCTATACCAGCGCCGATGGTGAGTTTACTACACCTTCCATTTCCCTGACCTTTGGCTACAGTCCTTACGACACTCTGGAGCAGCATGTGAAATGGCTTGACAGCCGTGGTTTTTCCACCGCTTTCCGCAATCCTGTTCCGCCATCCTGGCACCGGGCTCCGATATTCTGCGGTTGGGCAGAACAAACTACCCAGGCGGAAAATGCAAAAGCCCATGCGAGCGCCTATGCAACCCAGAAAAACTATACTGCCTGGATTGCCGAAGCAGAAGAGCGTGGCATACCCATATCCACCATCGTAATTGATGACAAATGGCAGAAATATTACGGAACTTTTGAAATTGACACCGACAAATGGCCGGATATGAAAGGCTTTGTCGAACAGCAGCATAGAAAGGGAAGGCATGTTCTGCTATGGACTGCAAGCTATCACGCGGAAGGTCTCCCGGATGAACTGTGCATCTTTGATAATAAAGGGAACAAGCTGTTTGCCGATGTTTCCAACCCCGATTATGAAGAACTGATCCGCAGACAGATCACTTATCTTGTCTCAGAAATAGGCATTGATGGGTTCAAGGAAGACTGGATCGGACGTACCGTACAGGAACCGGGTCTTCCCGGTTACGGAAAACTTCATGGACTGGAAATGGTCCGAAGATTTCAGTTTATACTTTCAGACGCCGCACACCAGGTGAAGGAGGATGCCCTGATAGAAACGCAGACTCCCCACCCTCTGTTCCGGGAGTCGTCCGATGTTTTGCGGCTCAACGATCTGTGGTTTGCCACCCGGAATGTATGTGAGAGCATGCAGGTAAGGGCAAGGATCTCCCGCATATGCGGCTGGGACGTTCTGGACTGTGACAATGCATCCTGCACAACACCGGAGGAATGGTTCCGTTATGCCCAGTTCCAGGTTCGCCTGGGGACTCCGGCGCTATATTTCCTTCATGAAACAGAATCTTTCCATGAAACGGTGCCCAAAGAAATGTGGGATTACCTGGCCTCCATCTGGAAAAAATATGAGGCGGAAAACCTTTCTCAGCCGTGATGATTTTTTCAGCATAATCTATCCTGCGGCATACTGGCAATAAAATGGGCTGTCCCAAAAGGTTCGGACATTTTATACTCTTTCCAAAGGTAAGGCCAGGCTTGAGCGATACTCACTCGGTGTCATGTTTTCATAGCGTTTGAATATCTTCGTGAAATACCTTTCATCATGGTAACCGATGGCATGAGCTATTTCATTGATCTTTTCATCTGTATTTGCCAGCAGCTCTTTTGCTTTGCGAATTCTTATTTTATGCAGGTAAGTGGTCACGTTCATCCCGGTTCTCTTTTTGAACATACCACTGAAATATGTATAATTCATTGACACTATGTTGGCAAGTATGGTCAAATCCAATTGCTTTGCATAGTTACGCTCCATGTAGTCTATTGCATGGGACACCGCATCCCAACATATCTGCTTCTTTTTGATATGCTGGTTAAAGAATTGAATCAGGTTTTTTCTCATCTGGGCTTCCAGTTCCTTTATATTGTCACAGTTGAAGACAAGTGAAAATAACAGGCTTGATTTTTCCTTTTCATCCTGCTCCTCCAGAATGCGTTGATCCAACATCCGCAGGAAAGGCCGGATCTGTCTGGCATTGGAAGGATAACATTGCCTGAGCGTACAGGACAACTCATCAATATCTTTCTCTACATTGTGAAGCGAAAGAAATTTGAGATGGAAGCTCAGGGACTCGGCAAGGCTGTTCATTTTGGCCAGCAGTTCCTGATTTTCAGGAGTTTCAGATGAAGGCACAAAAACCCTCCGATCCGGCTCGTTTGGCAGCAGACGGGCACACAATTCATTTTCTGCCTCTTCCCCTGTACTGGCAAGATCAAAAATCTCATCCGCCGGTTTGCTGATGCTGCAATACATGCTTATCGAATATTCACTCTTGCAACGGCACAGGTATTGGTTGAGTTTTACCGCCAGTTCCCGCAGCTTTGAAAATTCCTCAGGATGGACGTTGAGAACCCCCCAGAAAGTGCGGCCGCATCCGGGAAACAGGAGAAAATGTGCATATCTTTCTGATAGGAACGCCTTTACCCTGTCCATGGCATCCTCCAGAGGGACGTAAGGCAAATTATCAACATAAAAGGAAAGATATACAAAGGAATGGGCAGTAAAAAAGGTCATGTCCGTAGCCCGCAGCATATTATATATCTCCCTTGGTATCAAATCCCCCCATATTGTCTCTATTTGCGAACAAAGGATATTGGAAATAATCCGTTCATGGGTCCGGTGCTGCTCAAGCTTTTCTATGCAGTTTTTCAAGGCATTATACAGCTCCTGGGGATCGATCGGCTTCAGCAGGTAGTCCTGGATTCCCAGTTTTATTGCGGTTTGGGCATAGGCAAACTTGTCATATCCGCTGATGATGATACATTGAAGTTCATCCTCGTTTTTAAGCATGCGGCTCACGAAGTTCAATCCGTCAAGGCCGGGCATTTCAATATCGGTAATTACCAAGTGGATGTTTTTTTCGTTAAAGATCTGAAGAGCTTTCATTCCGTCTTCAGCCAAAAAAATATCCTTGATTGGCAAGTCAAATCCCCGGATAATCTTTTGGAGTCCCAGCAAGATTAGCGGTTCATCTTCGCAAATAAGAAGATCGTACATGATATGAAGCCCCCTTTCCCTCAACGTCCTTAATATCCGCAATTTTTATGAAATCGGAATTTCAAACTTTATTGTCGTACCTTTTCCATACTCACTTTCAAAAGCAACTCCGTAGTCTTCACCATAGATAAGTTTCATACGGGCATTGGTGTTGTATAAGCCAATGGAACGGTCACGATTTCCGTACTTGGAGAACACATGCACTTCCGCAAGCATAGCCTGAATTTCATTCAATTGTTCTGGTTTTACACCAATGCCGTTGTCCTGAATTATAAACTGCATATGCCCTCCTTCTTTCCGCACACACAGCTTTATCCTGATTTCCGTCTTATGATCCGGCGAGCCATGCTTAATGGAATTCTCTACAAGGGGTTGAAGAATAAAACTGGGCATCTTCTGTGACAGCAGGGAAGGTTCAACTTCCGTCTCCAGATCACAGCGCCGCTCTTCGATAAGCTTTATTACATTCACATAATCCTTTATTCGTTCCAGCTCATTTTGCACCGTGGACATTTCGGAGGAATAGTTGGCATAATAACGCAGCAGCCTGCCCAGGGACGTAAGGGCCCGGGCCATTTCCGTCTTGTTTTCCAGGATGGCACGCATCTTCAGACACTCGAGGGTGTTAAACAGAAAATGGGGAGAGATTTGCTGCGTCAGCATCTGTATTTCAAGATTCTTGTACATCAGTTTGTTCTGGTAGTTGACCTGAATCAGGTTTCGAATCTGCTGTGCCATGTTGTTCAGATTGGCTGACACTTTATCAATAAAATCGTTACCCGAAACCTCCAGATGAATGTTAAAGTCCCCTTCCTGAATCCTTTGAATGGCTGAGTCGATCATGTCCACCCTCCGGAGCAGCTTGTTCACCAGCGCGTTGGTGATGACATAACCTGAAGCGACACATGCAATAATCACCAGGAAAGTAAGAATACGTCCCTGCCGGATGGGTGCCAGTATTGTATCCAAATCACTGTAGCTTAAAAGCACGCAGTTGATGTAATCAATTCTAGCCGCATTTAAAATGTAAGTTTTTCCATCTTTCACCAGCCTTTTGTTCTTTATCATGCCATTGCCATCTGAATTCATGGATGAAACAGTGCTCAGTGCATCATCAATCCACTTGTCGTCAGAAGCGAACAACACATCACCTGTTTTGTATACTAAAAGGTAATCCGTTGTGGAGAAATTGTTGGTTGCAAAGCTTAAATTCTGGTAGATTTCATCAAAGGACAGTTCACATTCCACGTATGTCTCCCAGTTATCAGTTGTCAGAATTGCCGCAAAGGCTGACAACGTTTTGGGTGGTGAGTATTCAACGCCGTAATAGTCCCGGGCTTCCATAACCAGTTCAACGACAGCGCTCCGATCAGTCAGTTGTTTTTGTATATTTTCAAGGAAATTTGTATTCTGTAGTTTATACACATTTTGTATCGTCAGATTGGAAAATATGCTTTTATTGTTGGTGTAAAACCGTAGTGAACGTATTTCCGGGGAACTTGTCTCCCTCATGTATGTAAGCAAAGGCCGAATGACCGTAACATATTGCAGAACGCAGTCGCCCTGACCTACATGTGTACTAAAAAAGCTTTGAATCTCCGAGTTGGTACTGATTTTAAGTGTATTGGACATCGCTTTGGATATCCTCTGTGATATATTATTCACCTGCTGTTCAAAATCATTGTTTAACTCATCTATTCTTACGGATTGCACTGAAAACAGGCTTTTATAAGTGTACGTGAACAGAATTATCGTAGGAATCAGTGCAGCAAGCCAGATTAAGGCCAGAATTTTTGTCTTGAACTTTACATTTCGGAATCTCTCCACTTAGAAGTTATGCAATATTATTCAGTTGAAAGATGAATTTTAGCTGTGCCACAATTATTCTAATTGCTTTGGAGGCTGAAACATGTTCAAGTCATTAAAATCCCTTGCATCACAAGACCCCGTTTTGGCGGAACAGGCCAGGATCAGATTTAAAAAACAGCTTTCATACCAGCTTATGATATGGCCGAGTATAATATTCCTGATCATTTTTTCATACATCCCGATTGCCGGCTTGGTGATCGCCTTTCAGGATTATTCGCTGTCGACATCCTATTTCAATAATCCATGGGCAGGGCTCAAACATTTCAAGGCTTTTTTGAACGACAGCACTTTCTGGATGTCTTTCAGGAATACAATAGAACTTAGTCTACTCCGGATGTTTCTTGTATTTCCAATGCCCATACTGCTGGCGCTGATTATTAATGAAATCCCTTATATCAAGTATAAAAAGATCGTCCAGACCTGCAGTTATTTCCCCCACTTCATTGCTTATGTAGTGGTTGCGGCACTGTGGAAAGATGTTCTGGGCAATCGCGGGCTGGTCAACAACTTTCTGATAAGCACGGGGCTGATAAGCGAGCCTATAAAGTTCTGGACAGATCCGGCAAAGTTCAAAATTCTGGCTACCTTAGTGGATATGTGGAAAGGTGTGGGGTGGAATGCAATAATATATTTTGCAGCAATATCAGGTATCAACTCAGAACTGTACGAAGCAGCCAGAATTGACGGTGCAGGCCGCCTGCAGCAGATTCGTTACATCACACTGCCTGGAATCATGAATACCGTTATAATCATGTTCATACTCAGCATAGGCGGGCTGGTTTCCGGAAACTTGAACATCTCGGTGCTGCTGGGCAACTCCTTTACCAAGTCCCAGTCGTACATCATTGAGTACTACACCCTGGATATGGGCCTTGGCACAATGCGTTATTCCTTTGCCACAGCGGTGGGCATGTTCCAGTCGCTCATTTCATTCCTGCTGGTTGTATTTGCAAACCATGTTTCCAACAAATACAATGAAGTGGGATTATTCTAGTGGTTACACAGGAAAGGGGTATACTATCATGACAAAAATTCCGAATAAGGATAAAGCCACAAAAATCCGTCTGACACCGGAAGATCATCTGGTTAATGGTTTTTCGACATTCTTTGCGTTTATTGTGTTCCTGCTGACGGTATATCCCATTTATTACTGCACAATTTATGCATTCTCCGACGGAAAATCGGCCTTAGCGCACCAGATATACTTCTGGCCGGTGGATATAACCCTGGACAATTTCAAGGCGGTACTGGAAGATGACCTTCTTGTGAACAGCTTTTTGATAAGCGTAGCCAGAACGACTCTTTCAGTACTTACCAGCGTTTCCTTTACCGCCCTTACAGCGTATGCCCTTACCAGAAAGCAGCTGGCGGGACGCAAGATTTACTCCATGATAGCCATGTTCACCATGTATTTTGGCGGCGGTATGATTCCCACCTATCTTTGGTTCCGAAGCCTCAGACTCATCAACACCTTTGCAGTATACATCATACCGAGCTTGCTGAACGTTTATCATATGCTGCTGTTCATGGCCTTTTTCAGAGACATACCGGATTCTCTCATAGAATCGGCATATCTGGATGGAGCAAGTGAAATAAAAATTCTGGTGAGAATTGTCATTCCCCTGTCCACACCCATTTTGGCGACCATCTCCCTCTTTACCGGGGTGAACGCATGGAATGACTGGTATACTTCTGCATATTTTGTCAATGACCAGAGGCTCATGACCATGTCCACCATCCTGATGCGTCTTGTGAGTGCTGCTGACGCTGCTCAGAAAGCCATGGAAATGGCATCGCTCACCGGTGCCGATGTAAAGGTATCCGGTCCCACGCCGGCGTCCATTCAGTATGCCACCATGCTGATTTCAATTTTACCCGTCATGTGCGTCTACCCCTTTGTTCAGAAGTATTTCGTCAAAGGAGTCATGGTGGGAGCCATTAAAGCATGAATAAAAGCCTCTGTACCGTAACCGGTACTTAAGGCAATTCAATAAACAAACAAAAAATAAAAAAAGGTAGGTGTTTACATGAAAAAGCTTATAAGGTTTGCATCAATTGTTCTGGCTGTATTATTTCTTCTAGGGACAATAGCCGGATGTTCCAAAAAGAAGGACAGCAGTACAACTTCAGGTGATACTTCTTCCGGTACCACCGCAAATTCCGATAACAAGGCATCTTCTGGCACCCAAGCAACTACCGGTGACAAAACGGCTTCAGGAAGTGAAACAAGCGGATATGCCTTTGAAGCCAACAAAGAGCCTGTGACCCTTACGATTTTCGTTGATTCACCGGGTACCTTATGGGAAAGCTGGGGCAGCGATCCCGTATCCAAGAAAATAACCGAGCTGACCGGAATATCTTTCAAGTGCATCGCCCCGGTAAGTGACGATGACTCAAAACTCACCCTGTTAATCGCTTCGGATGATCTGCCGGATGTTGTTACTGCCTGGTACGGCGACACTTCATGGTCTTCCATGGTCCAAAACCATATGCTGGCAGACCTGGAAGAGCTTGCTGAGCAATATGCGCCAAAACTTCGCAGCGAACTGGTGGAGGATGAAATCTGGGAATACTGCCGTGCTGACGACGGAAAGGTTTATTACCTGCTCAACTCATACAGGACCAAGAAAGCGCTCAAATGGTTTGAGGACAATGATTACCTCATTGCCACAAACCAGCCTGTCATCCTGATGCGGCAGGACTATTACGAAGAAATAGGCAAGCCTGAAATTAAACGGCGGAAGATTTCATGAAAGCATGTGAACAAATAAAGGAAAAGCACCCTGACACAATTCCTTTCTATACCGGCGGACTTACTACCAGTGGCCCGAGCTACCTGCTAACATTCTTCGGGTTGGGAAGCTACTATATAGCAGATGACGGAACGGTTTCCATGTCCTATCGCAATCCCAAATATTTGGACATGTATATATGGGTAAACCAGATGGTAAGAAAAGGCCTGATGACCGAGGACAGCTTTGTTGACGGTTCAGAGGAAAAAGACAGCAAATCCCTTGCAGGAGCGGTTGCTTCCTATGCATGGACCATAGGTGAATCCGGAAAAGTGCCTGCAAACAACCCGAATACCTATTACTATCCGATGAAACCCTGGGATTCATATTTACAAATACGTACCAACGCCGGTTATATTCAATTCGGTATCTCTGCAAAGTCCAAGAACAAGGATGCTGCAATCCGCTGGTTTGAGTTCGGCAACACCGAGCTTGGTGCAAGGACCATGTGCTGGGGTATTGAAGGCAAGAAGGAAGACGGTTGGTCCGGTGATGTTGTAAACGGTCCTCACTTCTACTTCGATGAAAACGGAAAAGCTACCTACTTTGAGGAATTCCAGGCTGCCAGGAATGCCGACTGGAGCGGAGTCGAGAGGAAGAGCGGCCTTGGATTCTACCAGTCCTATGTATGTACCAATTCCATATATATTACAGAAGCGGAAGTCCTGAAGAGCGAACTGATGACTCAAATGAACGAATGGTACAGGGACAGGGTCACCTACAACAATGGTTTCATATTCAACATTCCGGCCGGCTCTGACGAATATGTAGCTTATCAGACCATAAGAAGCCTGATAGGGGAATATAATGTAAAATGGGCTTTTGCCAAGGATGAAGCAGAAGTACGCAGCCTTTATGATGAATTCATCCGAAAGGTCGAAGCCTCAGGCGAAGCAAAACTGAATGAATGGTATACAAAGACCTATAACGAAAATATCAAAAAGCAGTAGAAAACGATAAAGCCAATGAAACGCTTTCATTTGTTCCCGATGGCGCCATAACAAAAGCCCGGGGTTCAAACTCCGGGTTTTTATCTGTCCATTGCTCCAGGCTTAATTGTAATCGATTTTATCCAGTATGCCTGACAAATAGGCTATGACCACACCGTAGTTGGACATGGGAACACCCTGGGAGCGAGCCTTTTCAATCCTCGACAGCACATACTTCCTGTTGAACATGCAGGCTCCGCATTGGATTACCAGGTCATATTCCGACAGGTCCTCAGGAAAATCCGAACCGCTGACAACATCCACAGTCAGCTTCTCCCCAACTCTTTTGCGCAACATCCTCGGAATTTTCTCCCTGCCGATGTCCTCCGCCAAAGGTGCATGGGTGCATGCCTCGGCAATCAGCACCCTTGAATCTTCCGTCAGCTTGTCGATGGCCTTGACGCTCTCCATGTAATAATTAATGTCGCCCTTGTAACCGGCAAACAACACTGAGAAAGAGGTAAGCCTGCTTTCTTTCGGCTTTTTGTCGTATACTGTCTTAAACACCTGGGAATCGGTTATGATAAGCTCCGGTGGTCTTGCCAGTTCATTTAAAGCCTGATCCAGTTTATCGGTGGTAACACTCATCACCACGCACTTCTTGTCCAGCAAATCCCTCAGGGTTTGTACCTGAGGCAGGATAAGCCTTCCTTTGGGCGCCTGGATATCCTGGGGCATAACCAGCAATACCAGATCCCCTTCCCCGGCAAACTTCCCTGTAATGCTTTTTACTTCATAATCCTCCGGCAGCAGTTCTATAATCGCTGCACGGATTTCACCAATACCGGTTTTTCCCCCGGCACTCACAATAATCGGCTCAAGCCCGCATTCCCTGTGGATCTTTTCTGCCATACCCCTGGGATCGGAAAGGATATCTGCCTTGTTCAATACAGCAATTACAGGAGTATCGCGATTGCTGAAAAAGTCAATCCATTTTTTCTCTTCTTCCAGGTCATCATCATCACTGAAGACCAGCAGCGCAATATCTGTTTTTTCCGCTGCCTGCAATGTTTTTTCCACCCGCATCTTTCCCAGCTCGCCTGTATCGTCAAACCCGGCGGTATCAATAAAAACACAGGGTCCTATCCCGTAGATCTCCATGGATTTATACACAGGGTCAGTTGTCGTGCCTGCCACATCCGATACCAAAGCGATATCCTGACCCGTGAGCGCATTTATCAGAGAGGACTTCCCGCTGTTGCGCTTTCCGAAAATCCCGATATGCAGACGGTTAGCCCTCGGGGTATCCGTCAGACTCATATGTTACCTCCATCCGTGAACTCAATTTGTTTTGTCTTTCCAAATCACGTTTTTCATGCGTGATTCAGAGTGTATTGATTCATTTTATATCCTGTCGGCGGAAAATGTAATGATTCTCCGTCATGTTATATTCTTGGAATGAACCCGCCCTAAATTTCGATAACAATAAATAAATCTTGGAAAGATTCAAACCGATTTTTACTACCATTCCGGCAGCTTTAAAAACGGAAATCCCTCTTCCCGTTTTCGATGGCTTTCAGATTCTCCATTGCAATTTTACGCACCTTTTCATTGGGTATTTTGCATATTTCCCGGGAAATCAATGCTTCCCCCTTTGCTTTCGTATCCGGTGAAGCGTAGTCAACCAGATATTCCTTGAGGGTCATGAGGGCATTGGGCTGGCAGCAGTTGGAAATCTGTCCCGACTTGACCAGTCTCATGAAACGGTCCCCGGTACGGCCTTCACGATAACAAGCCGTGCAGAAGCTGGGTATATATCCCAAGTCCACCAGCCAGTTTATTACTTCATCGAGGGTACGGGTGTCATTGACTTCAAACTGCGCCGAATCCTCATCTTCCGGATTTTCTTCGGCATACCCTCCGACACTGGTTTTGGAGCCGCCGCTGATCTGCGTGACTCCCACTTCCAGCAAGCGCCTGCGCATGCTCGCTGATTCCCGCGTGGATACAATCATGCCTGTATAGGGCACCGCAATACGGATCACCGCCACTATTTTTTCAAATATGTCATCGGGAACGGCATCCTTGAAATTTTCCACCTTTATATCATCAGCCGGCCTGAGGCGGGGGACGCTTATGGTATGAGGACCTACCCCCATGGTGGCTTCCAGGTGCTCGGCGTGCATCAGCAGACCCACCAGCTCATATTTATATGTGCTGAGCCCAAACAAGACTCCCAGTCCCACGTCATCAATTCCGCCTTCCATGGCCCGGTCCATGGCTTCCGTATGATACGCATAGTCGTGCTTTGGCCCGGTGGGGTGCAGCTTCTCATAGTTTTTCTTGTTGTAAGTCTCTTGAAACAGGATATAGGTACCAATACCGGCATCTTTAAGCTTCCTGTAGTTTTCAACGGTGGTGGCTGCAATGTTGACATTCACCCTCCGGATGGACCCGTTCTTATGCTTGACGCTGTATATGGTATTTATGCTCTCCAGAATATATTCGATAGGATTATTCACCGGATCTTCCCCGGCTTCTATGGCCAGCCGCTTGTGACCCATATCCTGAAGCGCTATTACTTCCCGCCGTATGTCTTCCTGGCTGAGTTTTTTCCTTGGAATATGCGTATTGGAATGATGATACGGGCAGTAAGTACATCCATTGACACAATAATTGGACAGATACAGGGGGGCAAACATAACAATCCGGTTTCCATATAGTTTTTGTTTTATTTCCTTTGCCACCCGGAACATTTTTTCATTCTCATCTTCCAGGTCGCACTCTAGAAGTACCGCAGCTTCACGATGAGTAAGACCTTTACAGTCCCTTGCTTTCTCAATCAGGCTGTCTATCAGTGCCCGATTTCTCCGGTTGGCCCTGGCATAGGCAAGGGTGTCCATTATTTCCTCATCATTGATAAATTCCTCTGCTACTCTGGATTTACAATTATACATCTTCATGATCTCCTTTTTATAAGTTTAATTCTTATGCATTTATTTCAACAGGGCAAAAGTCGCCCCTGTCAACCACTATCTGATATCCTATCCTGCTGATGCGGTTTTGCAGGCACATCTTGCATTCTGCCGCTTCTTCACCGGTACAGATTTTGTTGTCATAAAGCATGTATTTTTCCCGCACATTGACCGGTGACAGGTTGGGCATGACAACATTGGCACCTGCCAGGATGCCCAGTTCCCTCCCCTTGGGGTGGATGGTGCCAAGAGCTGTGGTCGACGGTATCAGGGCGTTGGGAAACATGAGCCTCAATACACCTATCAGGACCAAGGTAAGCTCCAGGCTTCCGGCAGGAAAATCTGCAAAGGGAGTATCCTTGTGGGGAATGAAAGGGCCGATGCCGATCATATGGGGCTCCAGTCTTTTTAGAAACAGCAGATCTTCCGCGATATCTTCCATCGTTTGAAAAGGAGAGCCTACCATAAATCCCGCACCCACCTGGTATCCTATCTTTTTCAGGTTGTACAGGCACTGCTGCCTTTCGACGGCCGACAAGCCACTGGGATGAAGCCTGGCATAATGCTGTGGAGATGCGGTTTCATGGCGAAGAAGATAACGATCGGCTCCCGCTTCACGATATTTCAAATAGGAATCATAGCTTTTTTCCCCTATGGACAACGTAACGGCACAATCAGGATAGTTTTTCTTTATAGCGGAAACAATACCGCATATATCATCATCTGAATATTTGGGATCTTCACCGCCCTGCAATACAAAGGTACGGAAGCCCAGCCTGTATCCCTGGCTGCAGCAGGCCAGAATATCAT
>ENA-UPSB01003212-UPSB01003212.1-bioreactor-metagenome-genome-assembly--contig:-NODE-3212-length-13275-cov-5.039864_pt1 | contig 13275 bp, 10 predicted proteins | sample MGYA00238182_ERZ773286 | MGnify/ENA primary metagenome ERZ773286 (study PRJEB29026, sample SAMN07631240) | bioreactor metagenome | isolation source: Switchgrass digestor | place: USA: Dartmouth... | reverse complement strand
TGTTGCACGGACAAGATCCAGGAAAGTTCTGCTGGTATCTTCTTCCGCAGTAAAGCTTTGCACAACCCTTATTCCGGAAAAATCTTCATGGGTAAAGGCATTCATATTGGAATTCTTCTTTCTGAAAGACTGCCACCGCTTCCTGGATGTTGATTCTATAAAAAGCATGCCTGCAGCCAGGAAAGGCAGCATTGCAAAGGAAGCCAGGGCGAGCCTGAAATTCATCGAAATCATTATTATCATGACAGCGATTATTTTTGCGACCTCTGGGATTAAACTTGTAACGCTGTTGGTGAAAAGATCGTTCAATGAGTTTACATCCCCTATTATCCTGGCAAGTATTTTGCCCACCGGCCGTTCATCAAAAAAGGAGAAAGACAGTGTCTGTATATGATTATAAAGCTCCTGCCGGATGGTTAAAAGAACCTTGTTGGTAACTGCGGACATTTTATTTATTCTCACCCTTGAACATAACATTGAAGCAATGTTGAGGATTATCATTACCAAGATCAGCAAAAACATCCCTGTTATGTCCTTATTGGCAATAAACCTGTCTATTCCAAGCTTTAAAAAGTAAGGGTTAAAAAGTTCCACAGCTATTACCACTCCCATAAGCAGAAGCACTTGCAGTATGGGCAGCTTGTAAGGCTTCAAATAGGCAAACAGCCTCTTTATTACCTGTATGCTCACCGTTTCCTTTGAAAATTCATCTTCTTTAAAATTGTTGACAGCCATTATACCACCTCCTTTTCCAACTCAGCCTCTGCATTGCCGTACTGTTCGCAGTATGTTCTGTAATATTTACCTTTCAACTTGAGAAGCTGGTCATGAGTACCTCTTTCAATGATTTCACCATTCTCAATTATCAATATTTCATCAGCATTTTTTACTGCAGATATCCTGTGGGCAATTATGAATTTTGTCACATCTTTTCTTCGCTCCAAAGCTTTCTGGATTTCATATTCCGTCTCCATATCAAGGGCTGAAGTAGCATCGTCCAGAATCAGTATTTTCCGGCCTTTGGACAGAGCCCGGGCAATCGATATCCTCTGTTTTTGACCTCCGGACAAACCAATGCCTCTTTCTCCTACAACAGTTTTATAGCCTTCTTTCAAATGCTCCACAAATTCACTGACTTTTGCATCCTCAGAAGCTCTGAGCAGTTCATCCTCAGTCAAAGTATGGGAGCCAAACTTTATGTTGTCTTCTATTGTATCCGAAAACAGGAAAGTATCCTGCATTACCACCGATATCTGCCCTCTCAGGAATTTCAAATCCATTTCCCTTACATCTATGCCGTCTACCAGAACACTTCCCGATGTGCAATCGTAGAATCTTCCTATCAGATTTATGATAGAGCTCTTTCCCGAACCTGTTATCCCCATTATCGCTATGGTTGACCCCGGCCTGGCATCGATATTGATATTGTTGAGAACAGAGAATTCGCCAAACTTCAGGCCGACATTCCTAAACTCCACATGACCCTGGAATTTTTCAGGAACCTTGGGGTTATCAGGATTGTGGATTTCCGGTTTTTCATCGAAAATCTTATCTATCTTATCCAGGGATGCCTTACACTGGGCCAGTACATTGGTAAGCCATCCGATGCTTCTCATAGGCCAGATAAGCATGTTTACATAGTTGCTGAAAGCAACCAGAGTTCCTACCGATATTTCATCCCCGATGACAAAGTATCCGCCCACTCCAATTACCAGGACAACCACGATGTTGGACAGGAATTCTATCTTGGGAAAGAAATCAGCCCACACTTTTGACTGTTCCAGGTTCAGCCTGTAGTTTTCCTTGTTTTGTTCGTAAAACTTGTTTATTTCATACTTTTCACGGTTAAAAGCTTTTACCAGCCTTACTCCTGCGATATTCTCCTGTGCCGTGGTGGTCAATACCGCCCTTTGGTCGCTGAGCCGGCCATAAGCTTCATCAATTCTCTTTTCCAGTTTAACTGCTATCCAGGCAATTAATGGCATGACCAGCATGCTGACCAGCGCCAGCTTCCAGTTAAGAGTAAAAAGCATGACGGACGCTACTACAAAATATATAACCTGCTCGATAAACAGCGATATGCCGTAACCTGTTCCAGCCATGACATTTTCAGTATCATCCTTTATTCTCGACATAAGTTCCCCTGTATTTGTTCTGTCAAAAAACGAGAACGAAAGGGACTGAATATGATCAAACAAATCTTTTCTCAGTCTCAACACAATTTTTGAACTGGTACAGTCAAATATGTACTGCTTTAAATAACCAAGAACAGTACGCGAGACTGTTATTCCCGCCAGAGCAAGCAGTGCACCCTTGAGCAGTTCAGTCTTTCCTCCGGCTATGATGTCATCAACTATTACTTTTACAATATAGGGGTTAAACATGTCCAGCGCAATGGAAAGAACTATGGATGCTATTCCCACTATGTACCAGCAGATGGTTCCTCTTATATACCTTGCAAGTCTCCTCAAAAAACTCCCTCCTTTTGAACAGGCAAAATAAAAAGGCCACGGAGCGCACTCCATGACCTTAATCTGCATAATGCAGGCCATGGAGTTTGGACTGCCCCACGGCCCTTGAAATCTTGGTCTAAAAACTACAAAGGCTTACGGTGAGGCAGGATTATACCATGTATACTGACTTTGCCATTAAAGTACTTTTCAGTTGACAATGCTGAGATTTTATTAATTGCATTAAACATCTTCCTACCTCCCTTTCCTTTAGTTTTAATAGTAGTGTATACCTGTTAATAGTAAAATATTACACATAAATTGTCAATAAGATATTGAAATTTTTAATGTATTATTTTATGGAACAATACTTTTCAGCCTACTCTTCATCCTATTTTTCCATCCATAGCCTCGGGCTTATCAGAATGCCCATGGGCTTAAGCTGGTACTGGTATGACCATCCGTTGCCGGTGCTCCTCCATGCGTCGGGTCCGAACCATGTGACAGAGCGGTCACAGTTGTGTACGGCTCCAAAAGCATTCACACGGTTGCCATAGGCAGTTATGTGTATGGTACGCATTCCTTTTGCAACATCACCCAGATCAAGCCTGTACGGGGCAAAAGCAATTGTGCCTTTCCTTTCGTCATCAAGGGCGACTGACAAAACCGGGTTTCTGAATTGGGGAACTTCTATCGCCACCTTGCCTCCTTTCAGTTCCACCGGGCAGTGATAGGTTACATTTCCTGCATAAAAAGGCAGCCCCTGATGAGTCCAGTCACCAAAGGCAAGCTCCCTGACCGGTCCTGTGATCCTTGCATGTCTTCCATGCACACATACTCCGAAGTCTCCCAGGAGATAGCACCACTCCACATTGGTCTTCGGTACGAAAGGTATCTTCAGGACAATTTCAGTTTTCCCGGCCGGAAGGGTGGGAAGCTCAACTTTCCTTATGGATTCATCCACATACCATCCTGTCACCTGTGACGGCACCTTTGTTCCATTGACCGCAATCTCGGTTTGTTCCGCATTTTCCAGCGCCAGGCATGGGGATTTTACCTCTATGTCCGACCACACCGTAAACCTAAGGCCCAAAACATGTGTTGGGGGCTCTTCCACCGGGTTCACCCAGGGCCTGGGTTTGAGAAAACAGTGTGGGTTCTTCCATCATGTGGCCGGTCAGCATAATTCCATGGGATTTGCACCAATCACCTACGGTGTCGGCAAAAGCTGCAGCAAACCGCTCGCTCAAGTGGTCATGATAGCGATACCTTGCCAGCGAAACTTTATTATCGGGCAGTTCCCAGAAAACTCCGGCAGATAATCCAGTATGTCGTCACCATAGGCATTCTTATATGTAACGCAGAAATCATCCGTAAAGGGAAGCACTACGTCCCTTTCTTCATAGGCATAGCCGAAAGTCTGCTTGTGGCAGAACTGAGGCTCATCGGTAAATATAGCCGGGATTGATTTGCCAAAGTCATCACCCAGCTCAGCATAGTATCTTTCGTGGGTAATCTCAACAAATTTGCGTATTGCTTCAGGGTCCAGAGTATTTACATAAGCCTGATTGTTAAACCATGGACTATCAGACGCAGTTTCCAGATAAGCCCACCACAGCTTTGCCTTTTGGTCGGAGGTCTCTCCATCCTTCAGTCTTTTATAGCTTGCAAGATATCCATTTTCAAGGATTACCTGATACCTTGCCAGCAAATAGCCCTTTTCATTTCTGCCTCCCCGTGCTGCAGAAATGTTCTCCTTTTTCTCCACCTTTTCATCGCTGTATGGTCTTGGAGTAAACAGAAGATATCTGGCCCTGTATTTGTGATCCTTTGTCACCAGACCTCCAGCTGCCCCTGAAAGCCATCGGTCTTCATCATACAACCAACAAAGCATACCTTTATTCTTGGCCTTTTCATTGCAAGCCTTAACCAGGTCCATAAATTCATCGCTTAAGTATTCCGTTGCCATGCCTGAACGGCTGTGTATATGAAACCCGCCCATTCCCATTTCCTTGAGCTGGTCTATCTCTTTCAGAAGCAGTTCCCTGTTAAGTTTACAGTTCCACGCCCAGAAAGGAGTTCCCCTGTATTCTGCCGTCGGATTTTTGAATAGCTCATCCGGAAGACTTTTTGAATCATTTTTTGGGTAAAGCATGGTATATACCTCCCTTGTCCATGAGTTTTCTTTATTTGGCAATAATTATGCTTTATATGATTTATAAATAAACTGCAATAATAAATATCATATAATCTGACAGTTTATAAACCGCATTGACAAAAGCCGTATAAAATCAAGGCAATCCATTGCTTGCAATCCGGTTCCGCGGATGCCGGAGGGAGGGCTTCGTTCTTTCCCTTTACCCTTGATAGCCAATCTTTGTTTATTGTTTTTTATCACTATACATAATACATATTGCAATTGAGCGCCACGGGTTTTCTGTTCTTTTATCCTTCGGCATATGAATCCTGTAACATTCCGACCTGATGAGAAAATAGCATTATTGTTGTGTCAGCAGACTTTGATTTAGTTACAGCCGATGAATTTTATCACTATATAAATGCATGACATACATGATTATCCTCCAAAGAGAAAATAATAAAAATATTACTCAATACATAAAAGGAGGATTAATCTATGCCGCAAGTTAAAAAAACCATGGATGGAAATGCAGCTGCCGCACAGGCATCTTACGCCTTTACCGAAGTTGCCGCCATATTTCCCATCACCCCCTCTTCACCTATGGCTGAGGGTGTTGATGAATGGTCTTCCCATGGTAAAAAGAATATATTCGGCCAGCCGGTAAAAGTGGTTGAGATGCAGTCAGAGGCAGGAGCTGCCGGAGCAGTGCACGGCTCGCTGATGGCAGGAGCCCTTACCACAACCTATACTGCCTCCCAGGGATTGCTGCTTATGATCCCGGACATGTACAAAATGGCCGGTGAACTGCTTCCGGCGGTATTTCATGTAAGCGCCCGGGCTATTGCCACCCACGCGCTGTCCATTTTCGGCGATCACCAGGATGTAATGGCGTGCCGCCAAACCGGTTTTGCCCTTCTTGCCTCCAGCAATGTGCAGGAAGCGGCAGATATGGCCTATATTGCCCATTTGAGTGCGATTAAATCAAGAGTGCCTTTTTTGCACTTTTTTGATGGATTCAGGACATCCCATGAATATCAGAAGATTTCCTTCACCGACTATGAGGATGTGGAAAAGCTGCTGGACCACGAAGCGCTGAAAGAGTTCAGGAACAGGGCTTTAAGCCCGGAACATCCTGTAATAAGGGGGACAGCTCAGAATCCTGATATTTATTTTCAGGGAAGGGAAGCCTCCAACAAGTTCTACAACCAGGTCCCGGACATAGTTGAAAGTTACATGAAAGAGTATAAAAGGATAAGCGGCCGGGAGTACCATCCCTTTGACTACTATGGTGACAAGCAGGCCGAATATGTCATAATAGCCATGGGTTCGGTCTGCGATACCATTGAAGAAACGGTGGATTATCTCATGGAAAAAGGTGAAAAGGTTGGTATGGTTAAAGTGCACCTGTACAGGCCTTTTTCCGAAAAATATTTCTTTGACGCAATACCATCAACCGTCAGGAGAATAACTGTTCTGGACAGAACCAAGGAACCGGGTTCCCTGGGTGAACCATTATATCTTGATGTAGTAAAAGCTTTTGACAAAGCAGAAAACAAACCCTACATCATAGGAGGACGTTACGGTCTTGGTTCGAAGGACACCAGGCCATCCCAAATCCTGGCCGTCTTCAAAAACCTGAAAAAGGATAAGCCAAAGGATGGCTTTACCATTGGAATTGTTGATGATGTAACCAACACATCCCTGCCGGAAGAGGAAATGGTTGATACAACCCCGGAAGGCACCATCAGTTGCAAATTCTGGGGACTGGGATCTGACGGTACCGTTGGAGCCAACAAATCCGCCATTAAAATAATAGGGGACAACACGGATCTGTATGTTCAGGGGTATTTTTCCTACGACAGCAAAAAATCCGGAGGCTCCACCGTGTCCCATCTGCGTTTCGGCAAAAAACCCATAAAATCTCCCTATCTGGTGTATAGCGCAGACTATGTGGCATGTCACAACAGGTCATTTATATACAACATAGATGTACTCAAGGGGCTCAAGAAAAACGGTACCTTCGTCCTGAACTGTCCCTGGACGGAAGATGAGCTGGACGATTACCTTCCTGCTTCCATGAAAAGGTATATCGCAAGAAACAATATCAACTTCTATATCATAGATGCCCTGTCCATAGCTTCCGAAATCGGTCTGGGCAACAGGATAAACATGATAATGCAGTCAGCCTTTTTCAAACTCGCCAATGTAATACCCATTGATGATGCAGTAAAGTATCTTAAGAAGTCCATAGAAGAAACCTATGGAAAAAAAGGCCAAAAGGTCGTTGAAATGAACAAAGCAGCAGTGGACAGGGGGCTTACATCCCTGATAAAGGTAAATGTGCCGGAAACATGGGCAAATGCCGGTGATGAAATACTGCCGGAAAAAGATGAACCGGACTTTGTAAAAAGAATACAAAGACCGATGGCAAGGCATGAAGGAGACGAGCTTCCTGTCAGCGTTTTCAACGGCATGGAGGACGGCACTTTCCCTCCCGGTACAACCGCATATGAAAAGCGCGGTATAGCTGTAAATGTTCCCGAATGGCAGGCAGACAAGTGCATTCAGTGCAACCAGTGTTCCTATGTTTGCCCCCATGCTGTGATCCGGCCGTTTTTGCTGGATGAAAATGAAAAAAACAATGCTCCCGATACCTTTGAAACAAAACCGGCAGCAGGCAAGGGTTTTGAAGGCTTAGGTTACAGGATCCAGATAAGCCCTCTTGACTGTACCGGATGCGGGAACTGTGCCGATGTTTGTCCTGCTCCCGGAAAGGCTCTGATTATGAAGCCGGCAGAGGAACAGATTGAAAAACAGGCAGAAAACTGGGAATATGGCCTGAAAATTACGGAAAAGTCCCATCTCATGGATAAAAAGACCCTTAAAGGAAGCCAGTTTGTAAGGCCGTTGTTCGAATTCAACGGTGCCTGCCCTGGATGCGGCGAAACCCCCTATGTCAAGCTTTTAACCCAACTGTTCGGTGACAGGATGATGATTGCCAATGCCACCGGTTGCTCTTCAATATACAGTGCCAGCGCTCCCTCCATTCCTTACACCACAACTCCCGCAGGAAAGGGTCCTGCATGGGCCAATTCCCTTTTTGAAGACAATGCTGAGTTTGGATATGGAATGTACCTTGGTGTAAAGCAAATCAGAGAAAAACTGGCCGAACTGATGAAGCAGGCTCTGGAGATGCCTGTCAGTGAAACCTTTAAAGAAGCTTTTCGCAACTGGTTGTCGGTGATGGATGACGGAGAGGGTTGCAAAGTTGCTACCGAAAGGGTACTGGAAGCCTTTAGGAACGAAAACTATGCAGGAAACAAAGTTTTGGAAGAGATCTATGAAAAGAAAGACTTTCTGAACAAAAGATCCATATGGATCCTTGGCGGAGACGGCTGGGCTTATGATATCGGTTATGGGGGCCTGGATCATGTGCTTGCTTCCGGTGAGGATGTAAATGTCCTTATGCTGGATACCGAAGTGTATTCCAATACGGGCGGTCAGTCCTCAAAATCCACCCCCACCGCTGCTGTCGCCAAATTTGCAGCATCCGGAAAAAAAATCAGGAAAAAGGACCTGGGCTTGATGGCCATGAGTTACGGATATGTATATGTAGCGCAGATCGCCATGGGTGCAAACATGAACCACACAATAAAGGCCATTACCGAAGCGGAAAGCTATAAGGGTCCTTCTCTGATAATAGCCTATTCCCCGTGCGTAAATCATGGCATTAAAATCGGCATGGGAAGCAGCATTAAACAGGAAAAGAAAGCTGTGGATTCAGGTTACTGGCATTTATACCGTTACAATCCCATGCTGAAAGAGCAGGGTAAAAATCCTTTTATACTGGATTCCAAAGAACCGAAGGAATCCTTTAAGGAATTCCTGCAAAGCGAGATTCGGTACTCATCACTGATGAACGTATTCCCGGATATTGCGCAGGAAATGTTTGACTTGGCGGAAAAACATGCCCGGGAAAGGTATGAACAGTATAAAAGGCTTGCAGAAATGAATTTCTCATGATGAAGTAAAAATGCATGAAGAAGCTTAAAAATAGAAATGTGGCAAAAGCCACATTTCTATTTTTCATTTGAATCAACATATTCCTTTGCGTTTCTTACCTGCTCATCGTCCGGAACACTTACATTGGACACCGACTTCAACTTCTCTATGTTTGCCCAGGCAGCAGTGTCATGCCTTTCAATGGGCATTGCCATAAAACGTTGTTTATTCTTATCCTTGGCCATGTCAAATATCTCCTTTGTATTTGAATGTTTCTGGCTTTGATAAGAATATTTTAACAACATGGCCGGGATATTATTCAAACTTATTAAAATCTTCCACATTCAATACAAAAATGGTTGCACCGCCAATGGTAACTTCAACAGGATAGGCACTGAACATGCCTCCCATGGCATTCGGAATCATAGACGCATTGACAAACTGTTTCCTGCTTTTTGAGTTCTTCTTAATGAGATCTATCGCTTCCTCCAACCTATCTTCATTAACGCCTATCATCAGAGTAGTATTGCCAGACCTCAGAAATCCACCGGATGAACAAAGCTTGGTAACACCAATACCCTTTTTGCTCAAATCATTCATGACTTTCTGGCAGTCATCATCATTTACAATTGCCAAAATCATTTTCATGCCGTTCACCTCCATTTTTATTATACAATAACCCTGGAGTTTAGGCTATAAAAAACTCGATCCCGGCAATACTCAATGATACTGGGGTATGAGTACGTCCATTGATTATCGCATGATTCTGCCGTCAAAGTCATCCCGATTTTCGGGTTTAAGGGGGAATTTTACCGGTGCCCTGTCCCTGTTGGAACGGTATATGGCTGTGAATATTTCCACGGTCTTTCTGCCCTCTTCTCCGTCAATCAGGGGTTTTCCTCCGGTTATTACTGCCTTCAGGAAATCTTCTATCTGAACTTTGTGGAAATATTCCATTGGGTTTATGCTGTTAAAGAATTCAGTATCTTCTTTCTTCCAAATATCCAGCATGTCTTCTTCACCCTTTACTGTCCACAGATCATTTACAGGTGGTTCCAATATGCTGGACATCCCTGCGATGAACATCGCACCGCCATCGGTCTGGACTCCTATGGAAGCTCCGTTCTCCCCGTGCACGTGAACCTTTCCGTAAAGGGCAGGATTCTGGGAGTTGCTCACTATAATATTGCCCAAACCGCCGTTTTTGAACTTGATAACCGCTATAGCGGTATCCTCAACTTCGATATACGGGTGGTTGAGATTGGACCAGTATCCGTAAAGCTCATCGATAGGGCCCATAAACCATTGCAAAAGGTCCAGTTGGTGAGGAGCCTGATTGACCAGTACTCCACCTCCCTCTCCCTTCCATGTGCCGCGCCACGGATCGCTCTCATAGTAGGCCTGGTCTCTCCATCCCAGCATTAGCACCGTACCCAGTATGGGTTTTCCGATCTTGCCCTCATCAATAGCCCTTTTCACCCTCTGGGAAGGGGGATAGAACCTTCTTTGGCACATGGTTCCCAACACAACGCCATTATCCTTTGCAGCCTTTATAATGGCATCGCAGCCTTCCAGAGAAGATGCAAGAGGTTTCTCCACCAGTATATGCATGCCTGCATTGGCTGCCGCTATAGCAGCAGGAGCATGAACCGGATGCGGGGTGCATATGTTTACAGCTTCAACTCCCGCATCTGCGGCCATCTCCTCTATATCGCAGTATGCCTTTACATTATACTGCTCAGCAAAGGCTTTCGCCCTGTTTATATCGGTGTCGCACACAGCGGTGAAAACTGACTCCGGAATGCTCTGCAAAGCTTTTGCATGCAAGTGTCCGACTTTTCCGCATCCTATAATCCCGGTTTTTACTCTTTCCATATCATCAGTACCTCCCTTGTTTCAAGTCATGGCTTAAGTATCACTTTCATCAGGCCCTTTTCCCCTGCATAGAGCCTTTCAAACCATGAAGCCCCCTCAGAAAGCGGAGCAACGGCACTGATAAAGGAGTCAATATCCACCTTTCCGTCAGCAATCAAGTCCAGGCAGTCTCCGTATTCTCCGCTGGATGCACAGCTTCCGCGCAATGTGATCTCACGGGTTACCACTTTCTGCAAAGGCAGTTTTACCTCAGGGGACAGGTTGCCGACAAGGGTCAGCCATCCTCCCTTTTTTAGGCTGGATACAGCCGTTTCAAAAGTTGGTATGATACCCACAACTTCAAAGGCGATATCCGCTCCCCGGTTGTCCGTGATCTTCATGATTTCAGAAATGACATCCCTGCCCGGTTGCAAACCTGCATAAGCGCCGAACTTTTTAGCCATTTCCAGCTTATCCTGGTCCAGGTCCACTGCTATTATCTTGCCGCAGCCTGCCAGTTTTAACATTTGTATTACCAGCAGGCCTATCATTCCGGCCCCCACCACTACCACCGTATCATTTATTGAAATGGGTGTGTTGTTTACAGCATGAAGAGCAATTGACAAAGGTTCCACCATGGCAGCCCGTTCAAAGGAAACCTCCTCCGGCAGGCGATATAGAATATGCCGGGGAACTGCCACATATTCGGCAAAGGCACCGTGTTGCCTGTACTCATCGCAGGATACGCCCAGAACTTTGCGGTTATCGCAAAGGTTTATCCTCCCCTGGCGGCAGTAGTCACATTTGCCGCAAAAAATCGTCGAATCGAAGGTTACCCGGTCGCCAACCGAAAAATCCCTTACATTGCTGCCTGTTTTTTCGATTACCCCTGCAGCCTCATGGCCCATAATAATAGGCGGTATCCGTCTCCCGGTGCTTCCATCCATTCCGTGTACGTCGCTTCCGCATATCGAACAGGCTTTTACTCTTACCAGCACCTCATCCGGTTGTATTTCAGGGACGGGCACATCTTCATAGGAAAAATTGTTATACTCCTTTAAAACCAAAGCTTTCATAACCAGACTCCCTTTCCAGACAGTTTTATTTTACCCTGCTGTTTTCTTCGCTTTCATAGTAGTCAGGGTTATATCCGAGTTTCCCAAGAACAGGCTCACTTATCCTGTCAATCTTTTCAATTATTTCATTGTCCAACTTCAGGTATCCTGCCTGGATGTTGGATTCCAGCTGCTTGATGTTTCTTGAGCCCACCAGGGCGCATTTTATACCCGGCTTGGCCAATATCCAGGCAATCGCAAGCTGTTCAAGGGGTACTCCCAAATCATCGGCTATTTCCTTGAGCTGGTGAATTGCTTCAAAAACTTCCTTTTCAGCGCCTTCGCCAAAATGGCGGGAATGCCCGCATCCTCTTTCATGCCTGAAATGCCTTGAATGGGCCTGATACGGAGGTACATCCTCAGGTCTGGAATATTTCCCTGTCAGCAGTCCCTGCTGCAGGGCCATGGAGCCGAAGACCGATATGTCTTTTTCAATACAGAACGGTACGATATCCTTTTCAATGGCTCTTGAAAGTATGTTATAGGCTATTTCGTTCACCAGTATCTCAGCCCCTGTTTCCAGAGCCTCTTTCATCTGCTGTACTCCAAAATTGCTTATGCCTATATAGCGGATTTTCCCTTCTTTTTTCAGCTGCATCAGTGTATCAAAGGCCTCCTGGGTAGAAGGAGGATTTTCAAGAATACTCGGATCCTTTGAGAAATGCTTTAAGGATATGGTGTTTATTGGCCAATGCAGCATATATATGTCTATATAGTCAGTCCTTAGCCTCTTCAGACTTGCTTCGCAGTGCCGGCGCATGGTTTCAGGGTATGCATTGGAAGGACTGATCTTTGAGCATACTATCGCTTTGTGCCTCAGACCCTCCAATGCTATCCCCAGGGATTCCTCACTGGCACCGTTATTATACACTTCAGCGGTATCAAACAGGTTGATGCCAAGATCCAAAGCCTTATGAACCACATAATTTACATCACTCTGACTCTGCTCTCCCCAGTATTCTCCGCCACCATACGCCCAACATCCCATGCCTATAGGACTTACTTCCAAATCCGATTTCCCCAGTTTTCGCTTCTGCATTCAAACTCTCCTTTCCATGTTTTCTGTTGTAGCATCATCCCATCAATAAGCCATCTCCTCGGCAATTCTGCTGGCCATGTCCGTCCATCGGGTAATCCTGTCCGGTTGATTGCAAAAAGTATGCGTGTCTTTCATCACGATGTGCACCGCACACCCCTTGGCGATTTCCAGTGTTTCCCGAATGTCTCTTTCCGCCGCTTCAAAGTCGGGATCAGGACTGCAAATCCTTGAAGGGTTGGGTTTATATACATATACATACTTATCCTGCAGCTTTTCTGCAGCAAGTTTTCTGTTGCACCACGGAGAAACCGATACCCAGCGCAGATTGGGTATGTTTTTTATGATGAGATCAAACCTGCTGTCCAATGGTTCACAACATCCATAATCCACCAGCCCAAAGCGGTTTAAAACTTTTAGCTGGTATTGGAGGACAAATTCTTCAAATTGGGCCGGGCTGATACCTACCGTCTCCTGGCTTTCACCCCATACTATCATGTCTTTCAACCGGACCTTGCCGTCAAAATCTTCAGCCGGCAACAAATCGTTATGGGCAATTCCTCCCGAGCCCGTTACAAAATCAGCTTCATTGTTCAGCGAGAGCGCCCCTTCCTTTTCGTAGAACTCGTATTCCCTGATCTGCTCATTACATAGAAAGTTCATAAGCTCATGAATCAT
>ENA-UPSB01003211-UPSB01003211.1-bioreactor-metagenome-genome-assembly--contig:-NODE-3211-length-13275-cov-17.388048_pt1 | contig 13275 bp, 19 predicted proteins | sample MGYA00238182_ERZ773286 | MGnify/ENA primary metagenome ERZ773286 (study PRJEB29026, sample SAMN07631240) | bioreactor metagenome | isolation source: Switchgrass digestor | place: USA: Dartmouth... | reverse complement strand
TTTGAGGGACCAGTGTCAGGCGGCTGGTGTTCCGTTTTTCTTCAAACAATGGGGAGAATGGGCTGGCATAACTGAGGGAGGAGTTCATCCTGGTGACGTCTGCATAAGTGAGGACGGATTTATAGATACCGCAGATGAAGATTATATATGCTTTGCTAATGAAAGCGATGGAATACATATGCGCAAAGTTGGCAAAAAGAGAGCTGGTCGGCTCCTGGATGGCCGGACGTGGGATGAAATGCCGGAAATTTAATTGTTAAGGTGGAGAGGTTAGAATGGCTCAAGAATCAAGATATTCAAAAATTTTCGTAAAAATATGGCACTCTAAAGACTTTAGAACATTGTCGGAGGAAGGTAAAATGCTCTTTTTATACCTGCTTACTTCTCCCCACCGTAATATGGGCGGGTACTATTACCTGCCCTTACCGTACATATGCTTTGACACTGGACTTACCGAGGAAAGGGTTGCTAAAGCTTTTGAGGAGTTAAAAAATAATGACATGGCTATATATGATTACAGCGCGCAAGTGGTTTTGATTAAAAAGTGGTTTTGCTATAACCAAATAGAAAATGAAAACCAAGCAAAAGGGTTAAATAAACAGCTGGCAGAAATTCCGAAAAGCCAGTTGTTTGAATACTTCGCTGACTGTGTAAGGGAGTATTGCAAATATTTTGAAACAATCCTAAAAGGTTTTGATAAACCATTTCAAAACCCTTCCGAAAGGGTTTCGGAACCCTATACCAAACCAGGAACAGGAACAGTAACAGAAACAGTAACAGAAACAGGATATTTATATATATGCGCACCAAGTGGCGCGCGTATGAATACAAAAACAGAGACTACTAAAACCAAGGACATAACAGGAGAAAGTAACCCTGAAGAGAAAAGCGGGCCACGATCGCCTTTTACAAACAAAAGGCAGGAGCAGCTTTTCGACCAGTTTTGGGCGGCATACCCAAGAAAGAAAAGTAAAGGGCAAGCTGAAAAAGCTTGGGCAAAATTAAAGCCGGACGAGCAGCTCTTTTGTGCCATAATGGCGGGACTTGAGCGGGCCAAGACTTCGGCAGAGTGGCAAAAAGAAGGGGGACAATTTATCCCATACCCTGCAACATGGTTAAATGCTAAAGGCTGGGAGGACGAGTTTAAGGTGAAATCAAACGGCAGATACGATTATGAAATGCTTGAAAAACTAGGCCAAGAAAGACTATACAAAAAAAATACGGAAAGGTGGCTCTTTACCAGGAAAGTGAGGAGTGAAAATCCATGCAAACAGTAATTCTGCCTTTGTGGTTATACATAGTAATAATCGTGCTGACTTTATCTTTCGCATATTCTTGGTTAAAAAGTATTGATAATGAAAAAAATGAGGTGGAAACAGAGGAACTACTGAATGAAATTATAGCAGCATATCATGAGCTAAAAACTGCTCAAAAGCAATATGAATGTGCAGGCAACAGGTACACTAATGCAGCACTATACAGGCTTAAAGCAGCTGAAGAAAGGTATTGTGCACTTATCGGCGAGTACCGTGAAAAATTCAAAAGAGAGTGATGTGAATTGGAAAAAGCAAAGCTAACAGAAGCGGACATACAACGTCAAATAAAAGAATATCTCCAGTGGCATGGCTGGTTTGTGGTTAAAATCCACCAGAGTTTGGGAAGCTACCGTGGCATAGCTGATTTATATGCCTTAAAAGATGGTCAGCATATTTGGATTGAAGTTAAAACCCCAAACGGAAGGTTGTCAGAATATCAGGAGAAATTCCGTGATGATGTAATCAGCCACGGCGGAAAATACATAGTTGCCAGGGGTATTGAGGACGTGAAGCATTTATGAAGCAAACGGGGGGAGTAATGAATATGTCAGGCGTGTTAACTGAATGCATATATAAAGATTGGCAAAGAGGTAATAGTGTTACCAGCTTGGCTAAAAAGTACAATATGGATTCAAAAGAGATTAAAAACATGTTATATAAGACCGAAAGGATAAGACTTTGTAAATGCTGTGGCAATCAATTTAAAGCCTTAACATTAAACCAAAAGTATTGCGATAAATACTGCTCAAAGTATTTTCAAAATCACAACGGTAAAAAACATCTAAAACGTGATGAAAAATCATGGGCAAGTTTTGACGATTTAATAAATCGCTTGCGTCAAAGTGGCAAAAGCTATGCCCAGTGGCAGAAAGAGCGGACGCTTGAGTTGTTAAAAGGGGCGTGAGGGTTTGACCAAAAAAGATTTAAAGAAAAAGCTTTGGGATGTGGCAAACAAAAAGCATGAGATAAAGGCAAAAATTGCATTTTATGAGGATTTAATCGGAACCTGCGGTTTTAAAAGCTATGAACTTTCCGACCTGCCAAAAGGGACAAGCCCTTCTGACCCTGTTTTCAGGGCTGTGGTAAATAACGAGCGGTACCGCAAGGAAATTGCCCGCCTGCAGCAGGAACTGGATGAGGCGTTAGAGTGGTTTAATATAATTATACAGCCGCTGTCACAATGGGAAAAAACAATACTGACATTAAGGTATTTAAACGGTATCCGCTGGGACTACATAGAAATGTATGTGCCATACAGCAGAAGGCAGGCGATAAGATTATATAATAATGCTTTAGATAAAATCATAAAACACATAAACACACAATAAAGATGGCACTAAATGTCACTTTTTTATGTGGTAATATGGTAGTGTGGATAAATATATTAAAAAGTAAAGTCAACTACCCCCGTTTATAGAAACGGAGGCTTGTAAAAGCCTTAGTTGACTACCCTAAGTCTTAACTGACTACGTTGGGATAATTATCTTACCCTGAAATGATGCCCAAGTTTCAGGTATTCCGTCTTAAGAGAACGCTGCTTGCCTCCGGCGGTGTTCTCTTTTTGTTTAAAAAATGAAGGAAGGTGATGCAGAATAGCAAGGTTAACAAGAAAACAAAAGCGATTTATAGAAGAGTATTTAATTGACCTAAACGCAACACAAGCTGCAATCAGAGCAGGATATTCACCTGCAAGCGCAAGACAAATTGCTGATGAAAACATGTCAAAACCTTACATTAAAGACGCAATTGAAAAAGCTCTCGCTGAAAGGTCTAAAAGAACAGGAATTAATGCTGACCGGGTTATATTAGAGCTGGCAAAAATTGCTTTTGTAAATCCAACGGATGTAATAAATATTGATGAAGCGACAATTAAAGATAATACCAATCGGGAGGATACTGCCGCAATCAGCTCAATAAAAGTCAGAAGAATTCCAACGGAAAACGGTGATGTTGTTGAAAGGGAGATAAAGGTTTATGACAAAATAAAAGCGCTTGAATTGCTTGGTAAACATTTAGGGATGTTTACTGACAAATATAAGGTTGAAGGCGCTGTGCCGGTTATGATTATTGATGACCTTACGGATAGTGATACAAATGAAGATGAAGAAAATATCACTTAAAGGGATAGTCGGCGGGCACTATAATAAATTTTGGAACTTTAAAGGAAGGTACAGGGTTGTAAAAGGGTCTAGGGCAAGCAAAAAGTCAAAGACAACGGCGCTTTGGGTTATAACAAACATGATGAAATACCCTGCGGCAAATACTTTGGTAATCAGGAAAACCTACAGAACTTTAAAAGACTCATGTTTTGCCGAATTAAAGTGGGCCATAAACAGGCTTGGAGTGCAATATTATTGGAAAATTACAGAGTCACCGCTGGAGATGGAATATATCCCCACGGGGCAAAAGATATATTTTAGGGGACTTGATGACCCATTTAAAATTACATCAATTACAGTTGAAAAAGGTTCCCTTTGTTGGATGTGGATTGAAGAAGCATATGAAATTACGAAAGAGTCAGATTTTGATACTTTAGATGAGTCCATCCGCGGCGAAGTGCCTGAGGGGCTATTTAAACAAATAACCCTTACTTTTAACCCCTGGAACGAAAAACACTGGATTAAAAAACGCTTTTTTGATTGTGAGCCCAATCATGATATATTGGCCATGACCACAAATTATTTAATGAATGAATTTTTGGATGAGGCTGACCTTAAAGTTTTTGAAAACATGAAAACAAACAATCCTAGACGCTACAGGGTTGCAGGATTAGGTGAGTGGGGAATAGTTGAAGGTCTAATATATGAAAACTGGGAAGAAAAAGCATTTGATTTAGAGGAAATTAAGAAAATTCCGGGAATAAAGTCAGTCTTTGGACTTGACTTTGGTTATACCAACGACCCGTCAGCCTTGTTTTGTGGCATGGTGGACATCAAAAATAAGGTTATATTTGTGTTTGATGAAATGTATAAAACGGGAATGTCCAATGAGGCAATTTATGAGGAAATTTATAAGATGGGCTATGCAAAAGAAAGAATACGGGCTGACTCTGCGGAGCCTAAATCTATTGATAGATTGAGACAACTGGGTCTTGTAAATATAAGGCCTGCAAGAAAGGGCAAGGACAGTGTAAATAACGGCATTGACTTTATACAGGATTTTAAAATTATAATTCATCCCCGCTGTGTGAATTTTATAACTGAAATCAGTAATTATACATGGGATGAAGATAAGTTTGGGAATAAGAAAAACAAACCCATTGATGATTTTAACCATTTGATGGACGCTATGCGATATGCTTTAGAAGATTTAATTTTAGGAAAAACATTCAGCTTTGAATAATAAAGGCGGTGAGATATTTGTTTGGTTTTTTAGAGTTTGGGAAAGAGACTAAAAGGATAAATAGAATTATTTCCGCTGGGGCAAAAACAGCTATGCCGGATTTGGAGTTTTTAGCGCAGGAAATAATAAAATTTAAAAATTCACCCAAAAGAAGAATGATGATAGACGGCGAAAGGTATTATTATGGGAACCATGATATTTTACAAAGGAAAAGAACAGTTATTGGCGAAAACGGACAGGTTCAGGAAGTACATAACCTGCCAAATAATAAAATTATTGATAATCAATACGCCAAAATGGTTGACCAAAAGGTGAATTATTTACTGGGGAAGCCCCTTACCTTTGATACGGATAATAAAGAATATCAGGACGCTTTAAAAAAGATTTTCAACCGAAAATTCCAACGGCTTTTAAGAAACATTGGGGAAGACTCACTAAATGGCGGCATAGCTTGGCTTAATCCGTATTATAACGAAAGAGGGGAACTTTCATTTAAAAAATTTGCTCCATATGAAGTTTTACCGTTTTGGAAGGACGCAGAACACACCGAATTGGAATTGGCGGTAAGGATTTATGAAGTTGAGGCCTATGAGGGAACAAAGGAAGTCATAATTGAAAAAGTTGAAATATACAGTAAAAAAGGCATTGAACGATATATATTATATAATGGATCCCTTATACCAGACATAGAAAACCCGTCTAGCAACTATATTGTCATTGATGACGGAACGGGGAATAAGGTTGGGTATAATTGGGAACGAATTCCGTTAATACCCTTTAAATATAACCACAAAGAAATCCCGCTTATAAAAAAGGTGAAAAGCTTGCAGGATGGTATTAATACCATCCTATCTGATTTTATGAATAATATGCAGGAGGACCCCCGTAACACGATTTTGGTAATCAAAAACTATGACGGCACAAACCTCGGGGAGTTCAGGCAAAACCTTGCCCAATATGGCGCGGTAAAGGTCAGAAGCGTTGACGGGGTTGAGGGCGGCGTTGAAACGCTAACTGTTGAAGTAAATGCTGATAACTATAAGGCAATTTTGGAAGTTTTCAAAAAGGCGTTAATTGAAAATGCAATGGGGTATGACGCAAAAGATGATAGATTATCGGGAAATCCCAATCAAATGAATATAATGTCTATGTATTCTGATGTTGACCTTGACGCAAACGGTATGGAAACCGAATATCAAGCAGCGTTTGAGGATTTATTATGGTTTGTAAATGTGCATCTTGCAAATACAGGCGTAGGCAATTTTGATGATGCGCAAGTGAATGTAATTTTTAACCGTGATATGCTGATGAATGAAAGTGATGTAATTGAAAACTGCACAAAATCTGTTGGAATATTGTCAAACGAAACTATCGTTGCGCAACATCCTTGGGTATCTGACGTAGAACAGGAGCTTAAACGGATTAGAAATGAAAAACAAGAAGCAATGGAAGAGTATAATAACGCTTTTGGTCAGCGAGGCATAGTTGAGGATGAAGAAGATGACGAAGAATAATATATACTGGCAAAAGCGTATGGAAATACTTAAAAAAGCGCAATTAAATAAAAGCCATAGTTTTTTTGAGGATTTAGATAGATTGTTCAGCATTACAAATAAAAAAATTGATGATGAAATAAATGCTTGGTATCAGCGCTTTGCCAAAAATAATAATATTTCTATGGCCGAGGCAAGGAGGTTGCTAAACACAAAAGAGCTTGAAGAATTTAAGTGGGATGTTAAGGAATACATTAAGTATGGGGAAGAAAACGCAATAAATCAGCAGTGGATGAAGGAACTTGAAAATGCGTCAGCGAGGGTACATATTTCAAGGCTGGAGTCATTGAAACTTCAAATGCAGCAGCATGTAGAAGCCCTTTATGGCAATTTCCAGGACGGGCTTGATAAACTGCTTCGGAAAATATACACAGAAGATTATTACCATACAGCCTACGAAATCCAAAAGGGGTTTAAAATCGGATGGAGCTTACATAGCATAAACGATAGACAGTTTGACATGATAATTTCAAAACCTTGGACGGCAGATGGCAGAACTTTTTCGGACCGAATTTGGACACACAAAAATGAACTTATTAACACATTGCAAACAGGGCTTACTCAATCGGTTATCAGAGGGGAGCCGCCGGATAAATTAATCAAAAGTATAGCAAAGCAATTTGATGTGTCAAAGTTTAAAGCTGGAAGGCTAGTAATGACAGAGTCGGCGGCGTTTTCTGCTATGGCTCAAAAGGATTGTTTTAATGATTTGGGGGTTGAAGAATATGAGATAGTGGCAACTTTAGATAACCGTACAAGCGAAATTTGCAGGGAATTGGACGGAAAAGTAATAGATATGAAAGATTATGAGGTGGGCGTTACAGCCCCGCCTTTTCACGTGTATTGCAGGACTGTGACGGTGCCTTATTTTGATGATAGCTTTGGCGAACGCGCTGCAAAGGATGCAAATGGTAAGACGTATTATGTGCCGGCAAATATCACATATAAAGAGTGGAAAAAACGATTTATTATTGATGCAGCAACAGAAAAAGATAAAGAATTATATATAAAGTATAAATCAATTTTAGGATTAAACAGTCCAGATGATATTGAAAACTTCCTAAAAATAAGGTATAATGAAAAAGAATGGGAATTGTTTAAGGCTTATGCTAAATCAATACAAAGCGGAGAATTGACCCCATTGGCTGACTTTAATACATATAAAGATATAAGTGATAAAATAGACTCAATTTTAATAGGAACAACAACAGCAAATGGCATTAAAATAAAATCAAAATCAAATCATTATATAGCGAGATCAATTGGGTCAGTAGAACAAAAAAGAAATGGGGTGAAACCTGAAGATGCTTTGCAAGCATTGACAAACCCTGTTGAAATATATCCTGTTAAGACACTGAAAAATGGGAAAAGCCAAAGATTTCGCGGATCTAATTGTATTGTCACCATAAACCCTGATACGGGTAATTTAATACAGGTAAATCCTTATAGTAAAGGGCGATGAAATGTTATGAAAATAACCGCTGAACAAAAAAATGTATTAAAAAAATACTTGCCTAATTTAGATGAATTTAAAAATTTGGGCGATTTATTACTTGCATTAGATGATGTAATAACAGAAGTGGGTTTTGATGAGAATTGGGAATTAAACTCAGAAGGCTTAAAATTACAAAAGATTTATGATGAAATTTATATGAGTAACGCATAAACCATCTATCGTTGTATATAAACAGGATAGGTGGTATTTTTATATATGAATTAGCACCCTTTGGGTGCTTTTATTTTGCTTATAAAATCGCCTTTTTGGTATTGAAGGCGTAAAAGAACAAGACATCACCGGGCACGACCGGGTAAAAAAGTGAGGATGAAAGGGGAAAGAAAAATATGAAAAAAGAAGATTTTATAAAACTAGGCATTAGCGAAGATTTAGCAGAAAAAGTAGCAGAGGCAGTGGCAGAATACTTAAAAGGGTTTATCCCAAAAAGCCGCTTTGATGAGGTAAACGAGGCTAAAAAACAATTAGAGGCAGACATCAAAAAAAGGGATGAACAGCTTGAAGAACTCAAAAAAATTGACGCCGAAGGTTTAAAGGCTGAAATTGAAAAATTGCAACAGGAAAATAAAGCCGCAAAAGAAAAGTATGAGGCGGAATTGAAGCAATTGCAATTAAATAATGCAATTGAAAAAGCACTAATTGCCGCAAAAGCAAAAAACATTAAAGCAGTGAGAGCTTTACTTGACATTGAGAAGATAGAGCTTGACGGTGAAAACTTAAAAGGCTTAGAAGAACAAGTTAAAAAGCTGAAGGAAAGTGACGACTCAAAATTCTTATTTGACATTGAAGAAAAAACAGATAAACAACCGATATTTAAAGGCTTAAGCCCCGGGGAAAGCAAGGATACGCTCCCTGGAAACAACCAACAGTCAACATTAGTTGACGCGGTAAAAGCATATTTTAACAAATAAAAAGAAGGAGTGATTATTTAATGGCAGTAACATTAGCACAGGCAAAACTTAATGTGCAAGACGCACTTCAAATGGGCGTAATTGACGAGTTTGCAAAGTCAAACTATATTTTAAATAATATCACATTTGATGACGCTGTTTCCCCAACTGGTGGGGGCGCAACCCTTACATACGGGTATACAAGAATAGTAACCCAACCTACCGCTGCATTTAGGGCAATTAATTCAGAATATACTCCGCAGGAAGTTACAAAGCAAAGATATACCGTTGACCTTAAAGTATTCGGCGGTTCATTCCAAATTGATAGAGTGCTTGCAAACATGGGCGGTATTATTGATGAAGTGGCGCTACAAATCCAGCAAAAGGTAAAAGCTGCTTCCGCATTATTTAATGATACTGTAATCAATGGTGATAGTGCGGTTGACTCTAACGCTTTCGATGGGCTTGAAAAGGCGCTTACTGGTTCATCCACGGAATTTATCCCAGAAAGCGCAATAGACCTGTCAACTTCTGAAAAGGTTAGTCAAAATTATATGGCTTTTTTAGATATGCTTGACGAATTTTTGATGGGTTTAGACGGCACACCATCTTTTATCGCTGGCAATACTAAATTAATTGCTAAAATCAGAGCATGTGCAAGACGTGCGGGAATGTATCAGGTTACTAAAGACAATTTTGGACAACAGATTGAAACTTACGGCAATGTTCCTCTTGTAGATTTGGGCGCTAAGGCAGGTTCTAATGAGCCTGTTGTATCAATAAACGGGGATGGGGAAACATCTTTATATGCCGTAAGGCTAGGTCTTGATGGTTTCCACGCGGTTTCAATGGCAGGCCAACCCCCGGTAAAAACATGGCTTCCTGATTTTTCAACCGCAGGCGCTGTAAAGAATGGTGAAGTTGAAATGGTTGCGGCAGTGGCGCTTAAGGCTACAAAAGCCGCAGGCGTAATGAGAAAAATTAAAGTACAATAATTGTGAGGTGTAAGTATGGCAAAGGTATATGCGCCAAATAAAGATTATAACGGCGTTTCTGCCGGTGTTGTATTTGTAAACGGGGTCGGTGAAACATCCGACCCTTATTTATTGAACTGGTTTAAAGAAAAAGGTTATAAAGTTGAAGAACAAAAGCCTAAAAAGTCAAGCGAAGAAAATAGAAAGGATAATGGTCATGATAAAAGTGAGGTCAATGAAAATAAAAATAAATAGGGCGTGATTAAATGCTTGATGATGTGAAAAAAAGACTTGCAGATTTTGGTTATACTGCAACGGATGAAGATGGTTGGGTGCTTGAATTCGTAATAGGGAAAGTGGAAAATCACATAAAAAACCAATGTAATACTCAAACAATCCCCGAAGGATTATATAAAATTGCCATGGATATGGCAGTGGGGGAATTTTTATTGTGCAAAAAAAATACTGGAAAGCTTTCGGGCTTTGATTTAGATGCGGCGGTATCAAGCATATCTGAAGGGGATGTGAGCATTACTTACGCCATAGGAAATGGAAGCTTAACCCCTGAAGAAAGGCTTGATAAGCTGATTGATTACCTAATACACCCAAGAGCGGATTTTATTGCGTATAGGTGTTTAAAATGGTGAACAAGAGAAAAGCAATTGAAAGTTTGTACAATGGGGTTTGCACCATTACGGTTTACAGGGAAATCAAAAACGAAAAAAATAAAACAACCAAGCATGAGGAAGTTGACGTTATTGTAAATCATCCCTGCAGACTGTCGTATATGACAGTAAAAGTTGCAGATGAAAATGATGTTGCGGCCAAAGTAACGCAGGTTATTAAACTTTTTATTTCACCAGATATTGTCATTAAGCCCGGCTCCAAAATAACAGTTACGCAAAACGGGGTAACGGCTGATTATCAATCCAGTGGTGAGCCTGCAAGGTATCCTGACCATCAGGAAATAGTACTTGAGTTATTTAAGGGGTGGGCTTAAATGGCAAGATGGGGAGATTTTGAATATAAGCAATTAAAAAAATTTCAAAAAAAGATAGAACAGTTGCAAAAGAAAGACTTTGAGCAGTTTTGTCGGGGGTGCGCAAAAGAACTTGCTGCAAGGCTTCTGGCTAAAGTTATAAAAAGAACACCTGTTGGACAATACCCAAAAGGCTCAGGAAAAGTAGGCGGCACGCTTAGGCGGGGCTGGACAGCAAAAACAGAAGAAGAAGCGAAATCCGGAGCAAAGATGGACCCTGTGGCTTATGCTAGGGCATTACCAATTTCCCAAAAAGGGGATGTTATTGAGATTGAAATTATAAACCCGGTCCATTATGCTTCCTATGTGGAATTTGGTCACAGAACAGCAAACCACAAAGGATGGGTAAAGGGAAGATTTATGTTAACTAAGTCAGAATTGGAACTTGAAGCGCAAGCTCCTAATATTATTGAAAAGAAACTAATTAAATTCCTGGGGGAATGTTTTAATGGTGAATAAAATTATTGACGGAATATCAATTAAGCTAAACCAAACATTTGGGGATAAATATAACATTTATACCGAAACGGTAAAGCAAGGATTTAAAGAACCTTGCTTTTTTATTATGGTTTTAAATTCGGAAGAAACCCCAATGATGGGAACAAGATATTTTAGGGAGTATTCTTTAGATATTCACTATTTTCCCCGCAATAGAAATGACAAAAATGACGAGATTATTGAAGTAGCGGAGAAACTTTTTGACGCACTGGAATATGTGACCATTGATAATGGGAATAAAATCCGTGGTTTAAAAAGGAACTATGAAATAGTTGATGATGTATTACACTTTTTTATAACATATAAAGTATTTATACGAAAAATTGATACGCTTACTGACAACATGGAAAACTTGCAGGTTAAAAATAGTGTGAAAGGGTGATAAGATTGGCAGAAAAAAAGAAAACTGAAGAAATACGCTTTACAAAAGAGCAAATTGTAAATAGCCAAAAATATAAAGATAAAAATGATTTGGTGAATGCTCTTTTAAAAGACGGGCAGCTTTATAGCATAAAAGAAGTTGATGAACTCATTGAAAAATTTTTGAAAGGTAAGGTGAGGTAAAATGGCATTAGGCGGCGGTACTTTTGTCTCTCAAAGCAAGGTTCTTCCAGGTTCATATATAAACTTTGTAAATGCTTCCCGTGCAAGTTCAACAATTACTGACCGGGGGATTGCGGCAATGCCTTTGGTGCTTGACTGGGGCATTGACGGCGAAGTTTTCAAAGTTGACGCAGGCGATTTTCAAAAAAATTCATTAAAGGTTTTCGGATATCCCTATACCCATGAAAAATTGAAGGGTTTGAGGGATTTATTTTTAAACATTAGAACCGGGTATTTTTATAAGCTAAATTCTTCAGGCACAAAGGCAAGCTGTGAGTATGCGACAGCAAAATATAGCGGTGTGCGTGGGAATGATTTGAAAATTGTGATTACCAAAAATATTGATGATGAAACCAAATTTGATGTGGCGACTTACCTTGAAACCACAAAGGTGGACAGTCAGACAGTTTCATCTGCCAGTGACTTAAAACCAAATGATTTTGTGGAGTTTAATAAAAACGCAAGCCTAACCCAAACCGCGGGGACTCCCCTTTCTGGCGGCACAAACGGGGATGAATTGACAGGCGAAGAATATCAAGCTTTTCTTGATAAAATCGAGCCATATTCTTTTAACGCCCTAGGATGTCCTTTCACAAGCCCGGAGGTTGCTAACCTTTTTATCCAGTTTACAAAACGCATGCGCGAAGAAGTGGGCGTTAAATTCCAGACAGTTGTTTATAGGACTGATGCCGATTACGAGGGCGCAGTTAATTTATTTAATGAAGTTACTGATGATGTAAACTCTGCGGCGTTGGTTTACTGGGTTACTGGTATTACTGCGGGTTGCCCGATAAACCAAAGCAATACTAATAAGCTATACAATGGCGAATACGCTGTCAATGCAGACCTAAAACAAAGTGAGCTTGAAGCAGGGATTAAGGCAGGAAAGTTTATGCTACATAAAGTTGGAGACGAGGTTCGTGTTCTTGAGGACATAAACAGCTTTGTGTCAGTGACTGATGAAAAAAATTCTGATTTTAGCAGTAATCAGACCATAAGAGTTTTAGACCAAATAGCAAACGACATTGCTAATTTATTTAATACCAAATATCTTGGCAAAATCTCAAATGACGCGGCAGGAAGGATTTCATTATGGAACGATATAGTAAAACATCATCAGGAACTACAAAATATAAGAGCTATTGAAGATTTTTCTTCCGAAGATGTTACAGTTGAACAAGGGGACAGTAAAAAGGCTGTTATAGTAACAGATAAGATAACACCTACAAGCGCAATGGCACAGCTTTATATGACGGTTATTGTTCAATAATTTGAAAGGAGTTGATTTGTTATGCCTGAAACCATGCATGCAAAAGACGCAGTGAGTGCTTCTTTAGCTGAGTGTTTTATTACAATAGATGGTAACCGCTATAATTTTATGCAAGCAATTAACCTTGAGGCATCCTTTGAAAAAACTAAAAGCGAAGTGCCCATTTTAGGAAGAACGGGGAAAGGAAATAAAACCACTGGTTGGAAAGGAACTGGAACAGCGACATTCCATTATAATACCAGCATTTTCAGGGAACTTCTTTACAGGTATAAGAACA
>ENA-UPSB01003209-UPSB01003209.1-bioreactor-metagenome-genome-assembly--contig:-NODE-3209-length-13280-cov-667.701323_pt1 | contig 13280 bp, 9 predicted proteins | sample MGYA00238182_ERZ773286 | MGnify/ENA primary metagenome ERZ773286 (study PRJEB29026, sample SAMN07631240) | bioreactor metagenome | isolation source: Switchgrass digestor | place: USA: Dartmouth... | reverse complement strand
TATTAAATAATCTATTGCTAAATCATCTTTATTCGTTACAAATAACACTTTAGGGAATATTAACATTATGATTTTTCACTCCTGTCTATAGACTCCCTAGTAAAAGTGGTTATAGTTTGAAAAAGCAAGTTATCACTGCTACCCGACCTTTCCGCCCTATCTATTCCTTCTCTTGTCCTTGTTATTAATGTTTCACCAAAAGCATTCATTTTATTTTCTTGCATATTTTCATCGTACCCGTAGCCTTTCTCTGACTTGTCTATTCCTTCCTTAGTCTCAGTAATTAAAGTTTTATCAGCGAAGGAGAGATTGTTTTCAATACCCCTTGACCTTTCTGACCTATCAATACCTTCCCGTGTCTTTGTAATCAATGTTTCTGTTCTCCCACTAAGACTTGATGATTCAATATATTTTCTAATAAACGGCTCTCCTGATTCATCAACCCATAACCCCGATACAAAGTCATAACTTTTATTTGGTAACTCAGCAGTTTCATTACAGTCACATTCTATCCTATATTTTAACAACGGACTTTTTTGGTTCATGTTTTAACTTCCTTTCTATAAATAATCTTTATACTATATATTTCGTCAAAAATATAAAATTTCCTTTATATTGAATATCAAAATGTTAATATTTCAAATACTTCAACTAATATAAAAAGGCTGAACGTTTTATGTAAATAAGCATCCAGCCTTTATCTAAAGTATTTATTCTGACCAATTAAAATCTCTAATTCTATTTTAATATTTTCTTGATACTCCTTCCTAATTCCAGCCTTCCTAAGTATTCTCCATTCTTTTAACTCTTGTCCCTCTTTTTCTAACTCTTGGATAGCCCACTTTATCCGCCTAATCCTGAAGTCTTTGTCGCTTTCTTTAACAGAATCCAAGTAGGCCTTTGTTCTCGGAAGTTTATCTAAATGCTTTTCTAATAAAGCCCTGATTCCTAATTTGCTCCCTATTTTACTTATACTAATTCGCTCAGGCTTATCTTTTGAATCTAACATATTTTTTACTACGTCTTTCACCTTGGGTAGTATCTCTTTATCTCTACTATTCCAGTCTACTCGAATATACCCATTGTTTACTCTCTTTTTAGCAGGAGAGTTATCGTTTAGCCATTCCCTGTCATTCCTGTAGAGCCATGTAAACAAAGCCTTATCCATTTGGCGCAATTCCGTTTTCCCTTTACCTGGATTCTTTTTTAGTAAATTTAACCATTCATTTCTATAGATATCCCTTTTATCGTAATCATTACCAGAAGCCCCTTTAGAATAATTAACTAAACTTTCATTATCATCATTGTTTCCTTTTTTCCAATAAGTAGCCAAACCAAGTTTCCTAGCATATTTCTTGACCGTATTGGGGTCTACTCCAAGCAACCTTGCAACCTCACGCATTGTTAAATTTTCTTCTACCAGTTCTTTAAGCCTTGCTTCCCATATTGAACCAAACGCCTTTATTCTGCCAATTTTATGCCTTGCATCCTCCGTCATATCTGGTCCACTTCGTGAATAAACAAATCCGCAAGAACATTTAAATGTCCCAATTGGCTTCTTTACATCAGCGCCATATGTTACTTTCATATCTGTGACTACAGGTTGTAAGTAATGGTCTGAGGATTTATTCAGACAAGGCCACGGTCCATATCCAAAGGGCTTATAATCCAGTTTTTTATTAAACAAATCGTCAATTGAAATTCCAAGGAATCTGGCCAACAGTAAGTGCCTAATAGGATGACTTGTCTTATTTTTCTTCCTTAGCATATCCATAAGCCAGTTCGTTTCGCTATCTGCATTAACCTCTGACTGCACAAGGCGTAAAAACTCTTCGCCATAATAATCTATAAAACTCTTTATAAATTCCTTTTGAGAAATGCTTTTGTTTATAGTAGCAAATCCCATTTCCATCAATTTGGCAAGATATTGTTCCTTAAACCACTCTATCTCTTTTTTCTCAAAAATTCTGTTAAGCAGAACTTCGGTATCCTGTGCAATATTAATCATCTTTTCAATTATTTTATCGGGATAATTGATAACATCATAAACCTTACAGTTATCTTCATTGGCACTTTTATATTCATGTTTGTTATAACCCCTCACAGGTACCTGACTATCATATATAGGAATATAATGCTTAGGACATACAAAAATACCTGGTATTTGATGTATCCGATGCCAATAGAATTCTCCATATCTCTGCTTATCTTCCTCTATGCAAGCAGGACAAAATTTTAAAAATTGATTTAATGTAATAGAACTTGCCATGATGCCAATCCGAGTATATATGCCGCCGCCTCTGTCCATCTTCATGGAATCTAAAACTTCTTTTGCACGACCAGGGGGCAAAAAGGCAGCATAGAAAGGATATAGAGTATGATTATATATCAAATATTCTGCCGTATACTTGCTTCCAACTGGCAAATTTTCAATAAGTTTATTTAAGTTTGATGGTAAATCCATTACCGCAGTAATTTTGGTCGAACCAAAAAGGTCGTTAATGGTGGATTTAAAACTTGTGTTTCCGCTTCTTATATGATACCGTGCAAAAACACTGTACAGAATTTCATCTTCATATGGAACTGGAAAAAAACTCAGCATAGAATCTACCCCGCCTGGAAAAAGTCATTTTCTACGGTCTTTATAATTCCTTTTGCTCTTAATGCTTCATAAGCAGACATTTGCTTCATCTTTCCTTCCTCCACTATAACCCTTAAATCATTTTCATCCCTGAATTCTGTTCTATTTTTCTTTACTGATGTTTTCTTCCCTGCTGTTCCTATAAGTATTTGAACAGCCTTTATTACTAACTCTGAAACACTAATACTGTCTCCTTCTTGAGTAATGATTTTCTCAACTACCTTTTGGGCTTTTTGCGGGTCTATATCCAAATCAAGTAGTTTAAGGACAGCCCTTTCTTTCAATGAAAGGGTATCAGCATTCTCTTTCTGTTTCTTTTTAATCAGCAACTCTTGAATTTTGTCTCCAGAACTATATTTAGGCCTTTCTGAACTTATAAATTCTTCAAAATCAACGGTAGAAATGTCCTCAAATTGTGATATCCTTCTCATATCCCCTGATTTTAATGCTTCTAACATGGGCTGAACCAACTTTAAATTTTCCTGTGCTACCTGCTTGATTAATCCTGCATTTACTTCTTCTATTCCAGAATAAATTGCCTTTATTTGAGCCATGGCATATAATTTTACCGCTATATCAATAATTCCCTGACTCTCCTCATACATTATATCGCTAATTTCTGGAGTAAATGGAACTTCTTTTTTGGTCCACTGGTAATCCCATAAAGCACCCATTAATAAGTCCCAATTGCTATCCTTTTTCAGTCTCTCCCAGACCATATCTCCTTGTCCCGACCCTCTCCTTGCCTGGCGAAACTCTGACTGCAATACAGACATTGCTTTTGTAGTACCTATAAGCACAACAGGAACTCCAATTGTATTAACCAATGTTACAAAGAAATTTAACATCTTCTCGCTTCCACCACTTTTGGCCTGCTTAAGATGCTGAATTTCGTCAATTACAAGCATACCAAGACCCGTATGTCTTGCCACCTGCGACATTATAGAAAGCATGGAGTCTACCGTATGTCTTCCAGAAACGTGCTTCTTGTAGTAATTAGTCCCTAACAAACTGTCTACTTTACTGAAAAACTCCATGCACAACCCTTTGATTGAACCATCGTATGGGCAGTCAAGTTTTAGCCATACCAATTGGCACATGCTGAATTTAACTCCTCTATACTGGGAATGGACAATAATCTGGGGCATAGTAGCAAGAATCCTATTGACTGCTGTAGTTTTGCCCATACCGCTCACGCCGATGATAGTAAATCCTGCTGCCGTTGTACGAAACCTTTTATTGCTGCACAAGTCGAGATTTAAGTTCTGTATCATTCTGTACCCGTCTTGAAGACTTGCAGCATATTCAGGTCTAAAAGGATTTCTTGCAAGATATCCTTGTCGTATTACTCGTGATATCCTGCTTTCAAGGTCTAAATGAACTTGAAGGGGCTGAAAGCATTGAAACAGTCTTTGCACCATATGCACCCTTAGATGACTGTCGAGCATCCTTTCCTTACTATTGTAATTTGGATATACAACCAATTTATCTACGACCTCATCCTTTGAGTAAATAGGAGGCAAAGCCTCTATAAACGGGTTTCCTCTATATTCTTCTATCATTTGCTCCTTATACTCAGCCTCAACTGCCTCTCCACCATTTGGGATAAAAATATACTTACTCATAGATTTTCTTTAATGCCTCCTTCTGCTTTCTTTTTAGAAGTTCCATATCGCTGTCTATAGGAATAACTTCTCCTCCCTTATTATTCGGTTCTTTAGATAATTCAAAGGCTTCATTTTCTCTATTTAATCCCTTTTCGATTCTTCTGTTTCGCCTGATACCCTGTACCTTTTTTGAGTCACTTTCTTGAAAAATCCGCTCTTTCTTAGACTCCAAATCTGCTTTTGCTACAATACTTTCTATTTCAGCCATAAGGTCTACTCTTTTCTGCAGTTCATCGTCTGCCATCTTCTTCATTTCAAGTTTCTCTTTTTCCTGCAAATACTCAATTTCTTCATAATATTTATCGAAGTAACTTTTCTGATAGTCCAACATATAACATTTTTCAAAATCACTATGGTCTGGGCTTATTATGTATATATATTTCATGTTTCTCGGGTCATAAGAAATTTTTATTTTCCAGGAACCTTTGTTTCTTGCCTTTTCAAACCAGTTTTCCTTTAATGTCATTTTAGAACTATAATACAGGTTCTTAAACTTAATTCCCTTTCCTGTTACCGTAGCAGTAGCCGTTGGCATAAGACACAATTTAACAATATCAGCATCAATGCTTCTTAACTTCCCTGAACGGTTTGTAATACCCCAATTCCACAATTCTATGGGTATACATTTTACATCATCCTCTATCATCATCTCTTCCCTATTATAATTTTTTAAGAGATGATGGTTATTATGGTAAAGTACCGATTTTATCATAATTTGAGTAAATTCATATAAATTGAGTTTTGCATCGAGTCTATAATCTTTATCGCCCCTCTCCCTCAAATCTGGATTCACAACTCCTGGCATAAAGGGCTTTACTCTATCACTTGTAGTTTTGAAATTCTGTTCAATGATTCCTTTCCAGTCGGCTCTGTAAGGTGGAGTATTCATTATCTTTATACCTAATGCGTTAATTAAATTTTCAGCATTCTTGCCTTCTAACTCTCCTCTATCTGCCAAAATGGCATCAGGTAAATGACAAGCAGGCCATTCTTCTGCACTAATCTCAATGCCATAATTCTTACAAAATTCCACTTTATCCATTGCTGCATTTGCCAGTGCCATCATTGCTCCCACCCAACTTGGTCCCTCAAGCCCTATATAGATACCTGTAACCAACCTTGAAAAGACATCTATAACCCCATAAACCACAGGCCGTCCGATTATCCAATTCCGATTAAACTGGGATACTAAATATACATCTGCTACAGTAGCATCAATTTGATAAATAGAACCAGGACCTAATGCCTCAGCGGTAGAACTTCCCATAATAGGCCTGTTTTCCTGCTCATACTTCTTAGCACTTCTACGTAATGAAATCTCTTTTTTCAAATTTCTTTCCTTTTCAAACCAATATTTAAATTGGGCATATGATGGAACTTCGCTGCTTGGCTTTACTATAGGTATTTCTATACCGTTTTCCATTTTAACTTCACTACTGAAAAATTCCTTGCGCATCAATTCATAGGTAAGCATAAGTGAATTCTGAGCGCTGGTATGATAATATTTATTTACTGCAATTCTAAACACTCTCTTTATATCATCATCAACATTTATTCCTTCTCCAAAGATTTCGGTATTCTTCCTGGGCCTACCCCTCTTTAATATTCCTGCGGACTTTTCTTTTCCTTTACCTCCACACTGGTAATAATCGGGCAGCAAAGCATTTTTGGTCTTGCCCCTTTTCCAATATTTCTTTAGATATTTTACAACTGTATTTTCATGAACATTATGAAGTGTAGAAACCTTCTTAATAAGATTTCTTCTCTCCTTTGGGATAAAAATCAAAGGCTCAAGACAGACAATTTCACTTATTATCTCCCATGCCTTATCCCTCGCTTCTTTATCCTTTTCTGATATATCTTCTTCATTTATAATTCTCCCAAAGGCATCGTCAGTTTCAATAAATGCTATTCCCTGTTTGATACTTTCCTCGATATCACTTAATAGCCTTGAATAGGGGAAAGCATTTAAATTCACATCTATCACATAAGTTATATTTGACTGTGGCTCAATCCAAAGGATTCTTTCAACTTTTTTATTGTCATCATCTGTTTTCCAGGAAATAAGGGTATTAATAGTTAACAATGTTATCCTCTCCCAATCTTTCCTTTTTAATATCAATAACGAGGTTTCCCAACCTTTCATTTAACTTTATCTCTTTATTCATGTCTAACTTAATTCTCTTTGTTGCAATAAGGTGCTTAAATATAAAGAGTCCTGTTCCCGTTTGAAGTTTATATTCTTTATCAAAATCGGCAGTGATTTTTCTGATTGTTTGACTACTTTCTGTCATTTTTTCAAGAAGAACATCACACAAATAAATCATCTCTTCTTTTTCTAATCCTCTTTCATCTGTAAAATGTAAGGAAGAGTGCACCCATTCTATGTTTTTAGCCTTGACAGTAGGAATATCTTTTTGTGTCACGATACCCCAGTCGATATGCTTGTTTGACCAGTATCGTCTTTCAATCTCCAGTCTTTCAATGCTCCTCTGCCTTTGAAGTTCGTAATCTGCTTTCAAACTTCTCGCTATGTATCTTTTTTGTCCATTTGTATCCTTTAGCGTAATAAGGAAGGAAGTATAAATTATGTAGGGCAAACCACTATTCTTATCTTTAAATAAGTTAAAATTTAAATCACCTTTTTCTTTTATAACTTCCTCTAAATCCAGCAGGGGATAATGCTCTCTAATATCCACTACTGCGTCCTCCCATTCCAATAAATAGAAATATCTCGTTTCACTGTCGGTAAATAGATGGTGAATTCTATTGGTTTTCCATCCCAACACTCGGCTGCACCTTCCTTTGGAAGGAAAGTCCTGCACGGTCACCCAGGGTTTGTAATTCTGTCCTTCTCCCTGTCCTCTTCCTTCCCTTAGAAATCGCTTTAATTTATTTTCATCCCATTGCAGGTTATGTTTTGCCATAACTATCACCTCCGAAAATCAGCCATATTAGCAAACTCACGCTTATAGTCATCAATCTCTATTGCAATTATCATATTCCACATATTAATGCAAAAATGCCATTGACATCACTTGGACACCTCTACGGGTGACTGTGTCAATGGCACTTAGTCCATTTCATTAGCCCTATTTCTACTCTAATTATAACCTGGGACGACTTTATTTTAAACATCAAATTTCTATTTGAATTAAGTTATAGAAATGAGATAAAATTCTATATAACCTTAGATGTAAGGAGGTAATATAGCAATATGACTGGAAGCATTTTTAAAACTATTAGGTTTCTTACATTAATAAATATATTCCTATTACCATTTGTTATTGCAGTTCAAAGTGTTATTATACGCTTTGTCATAGGTCTTTTCTTAGGTTTTTCATTTATTGTATTACTATCATTTAGCAGTAAAATGCGAAATTTATATGAAAAAAATAAATAATGAAGAAAGGCATTGGCAGGGTTTACCTATCAATGCCTTTTCATTAATTTACTGAAGCATACCACCTTCAATTTGATAGTTTTTTATAAAATCCCAGTATGCCTTTACTTCATCTACTTCTAACATTTCAAAAATGCCCTGAATATAATCATAAAAATCCTTGTATGTCTTGCGGATGGAAGGTCGCAATTCTTCTCTGAGATGTGGTAAAGAGTAATTGCAAAATACCAAATCCCTTAAAACCAGGAATTCTGCAATACTTATTTCAAAGATAACATCTTTTTTATGATAAGGTTCGGCTATAAGAATATATAGTTTAACCATTAGCATCTCGGCATTGCCTATATATTCATATATTGCAATGTTATTTACTACCTCTTCTTCATTACCTAATATTTCACGAAGTCTGTCTACCTGCTGCAATAAAGTGAATAGTAATTTTTTAGGAATTATAACTTTGATATTTTCATCATTGAATTTCGAATAAATTTCTTCCGGTTTTAAAAGCATAAAATAAGCCCTCCTTTATATTATAAAATTCCTATTTCAAAAATCTCAAATAATATAAAGAGGGCTACATTCTGATATCAAGTTTTATACCGTTTAGACAAGAGATATTTCATATTTCTTATTAAAGTCTGAATCACTGGTAATAGACTTATTTTTTAGTTTTTACTATGCCAGAAATTAACTATTTTATTTAGGTCGAATATTTTAAATTAATGTTTTCAGGGACTATTGTATACTTCTGCTCAATAATAAATTCACATAAAATTTTAAGTTGTGTGTGGTATGAAAAAATTAAATGGCATATTTGTTGTATCTATTTTTATTTCTTCCTTCTGCCTAAATTTCGCTATGTTTTGCAAATAAAACTGAACACCCTTTAGTAACTTAGCACTATTTGGGTCTGCAACTGCAAACTGTATACCCATTTGAGCCGACTCTGACCAACTATCCCAAAGTTTAGGACTAATAATCAAGTTTTGTGTAGATAATGGGATGAAAACATTAATATAGTACTTAATTAAACCTATTGGGGAATTTCTTAATTGGTCAAAATACTGTCCATAGGTATCTAAATCTTCTTTCAAAGCACTCACCAAAATGTACGACTTGCTTTCATCAGGAAAGATAGTAAAAAATACAAACTTCATTCTTTTTGTTACTTTATCTATATAATTTATCTTTCTTCCCTTAATATCAAAAGGTGGTGCTATCGCCATATAATTTGCAAACTGTATTCTATAAGGTATTTCTATTACTATAGTTTCTATCCCACCATAATCTTGTTCTTTTAGTGCCTTGTCAAAATAATCTTTATAATAATTCAAATCTCTTATCTTTAAAACAGTATTACGGTACTTATATACTGAAGGCCATTTCTTTGTTGTCTGAGGTGCATTTGCAAACATATTCTCAAAAAACTTTTTTACCACTATTTGATTATACAATTCAAACGAAAATGTCTTATAAGCGAATAAAAAAAGTTGTTCATCATTTAGTACAGTAAGTGAATACTGTGGTTTTTCAATCTTGGCAAATATCGCATCATCATGTGTTTTGCAAAAACATGTTGCTACAGTAGCATCTTTAATATGTACTTCCTTTAACAAGAAAAATGGTTCTGGTTTCCCTTTTTTTATTTCAAGCATTACTGGTTTGGAAGAAAAATCTTGCATATAAATTTGCCTATTTACCTGAAGTTTGCTTAGAATCCTATTCTCCTGCAAAGCATGTGCATTTATTATATCCTTTCCTTTTGCTTTACAGCCGTTATAAAGACATAGTTTAATTCTACTTTTCTTCATCATTTTACCTAAAAAATCTAAGAATTGTCCTTGGGTACGAAACTGCTTAGGCTCCTTAATTTTGCAACAGTCTTTATATAAATTACCGCTATTACATGGACACATTTCTTTTCTATAAAATTTAAAGTTTTTTAACATAATCTTTCCCTTCTATGATAAAAATACAAAAAAACCAATTTGTTATCTATTTATTAATTGTTTTAAACTAATGTTATAAGTTGTAATTATAAGATATTCCAATTTACTACCTTGTAAACTTTTTGGAGCGATTTTTATAGATTTCTTATTCTGAGCAGAATACTCTTATAGGCAAATATCCTTGATTGACGCAAAAATCATCTGTTGCTGCAAGAACACTGGAAATTTTCTCACTTAGCCCAGACTTTGTAATACCTGGTTGTACTAAAATTATCTCAAATTCAAATAGTTTCGTTTCTCTTGAAGCCAGTATTCCTAAAAACCTATCAAAACTATCTCGTATATAATTTTGGGGATTATCATTAGCCTTTTCATGTGTTTTCATTCTGTTTTTTAGTTTTCGTCTTAATTTATTTATATCTGTCCACATTGATGATTTAATGACTTGTCCACATACTTCGTATACATCCTCTACCCTATCTCCTGGTTTTTTACCTCCTGAACTTTTACAATGATAAAACTGAATAACAACACGATTGTCATACTCTTTAGCAGTAATAAAGTCTGCTATCTCACCTGTTCCGTGGTCATAGTATAAAAAATCAAAATCTTTTTCTGATAAATACTTATTAAGAAAATCTTGTATAGATATCTTTCCGTCTTTTGCTTCTCCAAATTCACATTCTATATCTACTCCATTCTCTTCCCATTTTATTGGTTCCAAAACATTTTCATCTATATATATCAAATCATCATAATTCTTTCTATAGTATTCATGACCGATTAATGAAGAAAAATCACTAAAATATAATACCAAAGGATTTGCATTTAAATAATCCAACAGAGATATTTCGCTATATTGTCTATTAATAAATATCCTTTTAGCCAAATTATCTTCACTTCTAAATAAACTGCCGTTCTCTAAAGAATACTGAACAATGAACTCAAAATCGTAATATCTAAAAAGTATCTCCACTACTCCTTCGTTTCTATTTTTTACCTGCAATTCAAAATCCAATAACTGAATATTTTCAAGATAAATATCACTATTTTTGATAGTTATTATCGGCGGGTTTTCATATGTTTCGCTATTCCAGTCCACTGAAATAATGTATTTATCTGGTATAGCATTTACTTCTTCGCTAATTGGAATATAATCCAAAGGTGAATTTGTTAATGTAGGGCCTTTACTAGTAACCTTATTTGCAATGTTGTTACACCATTTTATAAATTCAGGTATGGTTAAATAACTATTGCTCCATACTTTTGAACCACTGCTATATCCTATAGTTATTTCCCTATTTTCATCAATACCTTTACCAAAACAATGACCTCTATGAAAAAGTCTCCCATCTGTTTTCCTAATTGCTTTTTGCGCATGAGGACCAGCAATTATCCTATAGGATTCTGTATTGCTTGTCTGTATACTATTTCTCATACCAATATTAAAAAATTCAGGGTTCTTTAAATTTGTCAAAACTCTATTAATTTTACTTAATGGTAGTTTCCTTCTAATACCTGAAAATTGTTCCGCTAAATTTTCATAAATATCTTCAGTTCTTCTTGTTGAACTAATAAATAGCAATTTGCTATGCTCATGAAAATATAATAGGAATAATTCATATTGAATTTTTTGAAACATATTAAGCCTTGTCCATTTGGGATTGAGTATCTCTTTAGCGATTATTACTACCATTGAATATTCTCTACTGATATGCTTGTTCACTATCAACAAATCATTAGGTAGAACAACATCTGCATCTATATTAAAAGTATCTACTGAATATATTATAACATGCGCGAACGGAACTAAAGAAGCCAGCGATAAATCTTTTGTTTCATCATCTCTATTTAAAACGCAATTGAAAGTACTTAAAGTCTGCTTATTTTCAACTTCTTCATCTATTCTACTTTCACTTAAATTCATAATAATTTCTTGCCATACAGCCCCTTCTTCATATATTTTTTCTCTTTCAATTTCAATCTCAGAAGGTGTGGCAATAAATTTTGCAACTCCAAGATTAGGAGCATTCGTTCTTGCAAATCTTCCAATAAATTGCAATGTAACTTCAAGGGATTTATGAGGTGAATGAATCGCAGCAATTTTTAGTTTAGGAAAATTAAAACCTTCTCCAAGCATATTAACACATATTATCCCATCTAATTCCCCATTATTAAGTTTTTTAATTACACTTTTAACATGGCTATATGAATGGTCACTATTAATTGTCTTCAATCTTAATGAAGTATTTTCAGCATATATTTTCTCTAGTTCCTTTGCTCTTTTATTTCTATCTGTCCTTACCATTAAACAGTGTTCAAAACCAGCGTTTTTCTCTTCAATAAATACACTTTCTGCCTTTTTGGCTATAGTAATATCTTCCGAACTTTCTATATTTTCTACTGGAATATATTTAATCTTACCAAAAACTCCATCTTTATAGGCATCTGATATTGAATAATTATATATAAACTTTCCTTTAATCTCTTTTCTATCTCTTCGAAACGGCGTAGCAGTAAATAGTATTTTCTTTGCTTGGGGAAATGCTTCAATTATTTCATTCCATGTTGCGGCAGGACTATGATGTGCTTCATCTATCAATATCAAGTCAAATATATCATCAGGGGGAGCAGGAATATCCTCTACAGCAGGACTAATACTCATTGGTGTAGCAACAACAACATCAAAATTTCTTAATCCCATCCACGCTTCTTCTGTTAGTATTTTATTTTTTAATTCATAAACTTTTGGCTTATCATCGACATTCGTCAATGCGCCTACATCTAATAATGTCTGTAGTTCTTTAAACTCTTCTTGAATTTGACTTCTAACTAATCGACTTGGTGTCAATACTAAAACCCTTTTAGCCATTAAAACAAATGCTGATAACATCAAAATAGCAGTTTTTCCTGAACCAGTGGGCATTGTAATAATCGCAGGATAATTGCTATTAGTAAAATGTGATGCTATAGCATGTATTGCTCCAAGTTGACATTGTCTTAAACCTTTTTTCTCGTTAGTTTCACGGGGATATCGAACTGCGTCATAGTAGTTTGAAAAATAACTCATTTTTCCACCACCATTTCTTACATCCTTCACTTATATTAATTATAGAACAATTTTCATATTTTTTCCACAAAACTTGTCAACAAAATCAGGGTTTTGTAGAGAATACAATGAAAATCAAGTACAATTTTATCTTAATTTGATGTAATAAGCCCTTAAAAATTGTCCACAAAACTTTTTAGCCTTACTTTTAAACTTGAAATCTACCTGGTATATAAACTTGAATTTCACCCTATGTGTCCTTAAAATCATAGTAAAATTTTAAGGAAGGGAGTTTAGTCATGGATACTAAGGAATATTATTTGGATGATTTTGTAGATTATTTAAATAAAAACGATAAATCAAGTGGCACAATATCAACTTATACTACCAATATCAATGATTTTATAAAATACTACACCGAGTCATATGGTGAAAAATTTATCCCAGGAAATGTAATCATGATGGACTTACAAGACTACCGGAATTATCTCTTGAATATCAAGCGCCAAAAAGCATCTACCATAAATAATAAAATTGCAGCACTAAAAGAATATTTTTACTTTCTTCAAAG
>ENA-UPSB01003206-UPSB01003206.1-bioreactor-metagenome-genome-assembly--contig:-NODE-3206-length-13287-cov-976.097642_pt1 | contig 13287 bp, 13 predicted proteins | sample MGYA00238182_ERZ773286 | MGnify/ENA primary metagenome ERZ773286 (study PRJEB29026, sample SAMN07631240) | bioreactor metagenome | isolation source: Switchgrass digestor | place: USA: Dartmouth... | reverse complement strand
TCCATCCAGTCCATGGTAGCGGCGCCTTCATGGACTTCTCCCATTCTGTGCACCTTCCCTGTATAGAACAGGATGCGCTCAGTGGTAGTCGTCTTACCAGCATCTATATGCGCCATTATACCAATGTTCCTGGTATTTTCCAAACTGAACTGCCTGGGCATGATTGCCTCCTTTCTTCTCGATTAGTTCTGATCCGATATACGGAATATCCTGTTTCTATAAGTTTTGCTTATTGGTCCCCATTATATACTGCCTATGCTGCAGCAGGACCAATAATTTTACCAGCGATAATGTGCAAATGCCCTGTTGGCTTCTGCCATCTTGTGGGTGTCTTCCTTCTTCTTGAAGGCACCGCCAAGGCTGTTGGCAGCATCCATGATCTCTCCGGCAAGTCTTTCCTTCATGGTCTTTTCGCCTCTGTCACGTGCGTAACCGACCAGCCATCTGAGACCCAGAGCCTGCCTTCTTTCAGGCCTTACTTCGACCGGCACCTGGTACGTGGCTCCGCCGACCCTCCTGGCCTTGACTTCCAGCACGGGCATGACATTGTTCATCGCCTGCTCAAAAACCTCAAGCGGATCTTTTCCTGTCTTCTCCTTTATAATATCGAAAGCACCGTAACAAATCTTCTGGGCAACGCCTTTTTTGCCGTCGAGCATTATGTTGTTGATCAGCTTTGTTACGATCTTGCTGTTGTAGATAGGATCAGGCAGGACATCCCTCCTGGGTACATGTCCTCTTCTCGGCACTTTACTTCCCTCCTTCTTTTGGATTATGGGGATAAATCATCCCTCCAGGTTGATTCCCCGAGGTACTCGGAACCCGAAGGTTCTCGTCAGTGCGTCAGTTATTGCAATATATAAACCGATAACGGATTTATCTATCCAATATACCTGACACGCTTCGCGCTTAAGGCTCCGCCGGATACATTGTCTTTACTTCTTGGCTGCCGACTTCGGCCTCTTTGCGCCGTACTTGGAACGGCCCTGCATTCTGTTTGCAACGCCTGCTGCATCAAGCGTACCTCTGATTATGTGGTACCTGACACCGGGCAGATCCTTGACCCTGCCGCCCCTGATGAGCACAACGCTGTGTTCCTGCAGATTGTGGCCGATTCCGGGGATGTATGCGGTAACTTCGATACCGTTGGTCAGACGTACCCTTGCTACCTTTCTCAAAGCTGAGTTAGGCTTCTTCGGCGTTACCGTCCTGACTACGGTGCAGACACCCCTTTTCTGGGGAGATTCGGTCTCAACAGGCCTCTTTTTCAGCGAGTTGAACCCTCTGAGCAATGCCGGAGCTGCTGACTTATACTTCACAGTCTCCCTGCCCTTTCTGACCATCTGATTGAATGTTGGCAAAATTACACCTCCTCTCGCAATATACATGCAGCGGATGCACCTACTTCGATGCCTACCGCCTTACCAAGCTGCTTCATCGTATCGACATACTCTATCTGGATTCCGTTGGTCATGCACAGTTCCTTGAGACTGCCGGTGATCTTCTCGTCGGCATCCTTCGCAATGAAAACGACTTTTGCATTGCCGTTTGCCACTGCTTTCAGGGACTGTTTGATCCCCACGGCTTTATTGCAGTTTTTTAAATTGTCAAGCACTTCCAAGCACCTTCTCTGTCATCTTTTTCCGGTCTAATATAAAAAGACCGATAAATCGGACAAAATGGGCATAAACCCCCCTGAATTCGCACTGAAATATTTTATCATCGCCATAGGGCGTTGTCAAGAAAAACGTACCCCAAACAAGGGGGAACACCTTCATTTGAGCGCGGTCCCGCCGAATAAAGATGTGCCCCCCGTTCATGAATATCATTCGCTTACTGTACTGATATTTATATCTTTGTATCTGCTCATTCCGGTGCCTGCCGGGATAAGTTTTCCTATGATGACGTTCTCCTTGAGTCCGACCAGCGGATCCACCTTGCCCTTTATAGCCGCTTCTGTCAGGACCCTGGTCGTCTCCTGGAAGGATGCCGCGGACAGGAACGATTCTGTTGCAAGAGAAGCCTTGGTGATACCCAGCAGAGCGCGTTTTCCTGTTGCAGGCCTCAGTCCTTCCGCTATGGCCTGTGCATTTTCCGCTTCGAAGTCGAACACATCCACCAGTCCGCCGGGCAGCATATTGGTATCGCCGGCATCTTCTACCTTAACCTTCCTGAGCATCTGCCTGATTATGATCTCTATATGTTTATCGTTGATATCGACGCCCTGCAGCCTGTAAACCCTCTGTACTTCCTGGAGCAGATACTGCTGCACGCCGTTGACGCCCTTGATCTTCAGTATGTCATGCGGGTTCACGGATCCTTCGGTGATCTCGTCGCCGGCTTCCACCCTGTCGCCGTCGCTGACTTTGATCCTTGAACCGTACGGTATCTGGTATGTCCTGGTGTCTCCGTCGTCCGCCGTGACTATTACTTCCCTCTTCTTCTTGACGTCGTTTATCTTTACGGTACCGCTGATTTCGGAGATAACAGCAAGACCTTTCGGCTTCCTTGCCTCGAACAGCTCCTCGACACGCGGCAGACCCTGTGTGATGTCTTCACCTGCAACACCGCCGGTATGGAACGTTCTCATGGTAAGCTGCGTACCGGGTTCTCCGATGGACTGTGCCGCGATTATGCCGACCGCTTCGCCAACATTGACATCATCGCCTGTTGCCAGGTTGGCGCCGTAGCACTTCGAGCAGACACCATACTCGGAGTGGCATGTCAGCACGGACCTGATCTTTACTTTTTTGATGCCGGCTTTTGTGATATTTTCGGCGTCATGGTCGGTAATCATCGTGTCGGCTTCCACTATGACCTCTCCGGTCTCGGGGTGCACTATCGGTTCGATGGTGTACCTGCCCGTGATCCTTTCGGCGAGGCTCTCTATCACCTCGGTACCGTCCAGGATGTCAGTGACCTCTACTCCCTTCCTGGTACCGCAGTCAACTTCTCTGACGATGGTATCCTGGCTCACGTCCACAAGACGTCTTGTCAGGTATCCTGAGTCGGCGGTCCTGATAGCCGTATCGGCAAGACCTTTCCTTCCGCCATGTGAGGATACGAAGTATTCGAGAACGCTAAGACCTTCACGGAAATTGGACTTGATCGGGATCTCAAGGGTCTTGCCCTGCGTATCCGCCATAAGTCCCCTCATACCTGACAGCTGCTTGATCTGGCTGATGTTTCCGCGGGCTCCGGACTTGGACATCATGTATATCGGGTTGAACTGGTCCAGCGAAGCCATGAGGGCCTTCGTAAGCTCTTCACCGGTCTCCGTCCACGCCTGTACGACCGAAGCATACCTTTCGTCCTCGGAGATAAGGCCTCTCTTGTACATCTTCGTTATCTGTTCTATCTTGGCTTCGGTCTCATCGATGAACTTCTTCTTCACATCAGGGATGATCATGTCGGATACGCTGATCGTGATGGCGCCCTTCGTTGAATACTTGAAGCCAAGTTCCTTTATCTTGTCAAGCACTATGGCTGTTTCGGTAAATCCATGTACTTTTATGCACTTGTCGATGATCTGGCCGAGTTCTTTTTTCGTGACCAGTCTGTCTATCTCAAGATCGAAGTAGTGATCAGGGTCGGTCCTGTCTACAAAGCCAAGGTTCTGGGGGATAGCTTCATTGATTATGAGCTTTCCGACAGTGGCGTCGATTATCTTCGAGACCGGCTTTCCGTCGATCTCCTTTGTCACCTTTACCTTCACTCTTGCATGGAGTCCAACTACGCCTTCCTGGTATGCCATTATGGCCTCGTCTATTGAAGAGAATACTTTCCCTTCGCCATTTTCGCCCTCTTTTTCAATGGTCAGGTAATAGCAGCCAAGGACCATGTCCTGCGTCGGCACCGTGATAGGCCTTCCGTCCTTCGGCGCCAGCAGGTTGTTGGCCGACAGCATGAGGAACCTTGCCTCGGCCTGCGCTTCGGCTGACAGCGGTACGTGGACTGCCATCTGGTCGCCGTCGAAGTCTGCGTTGTAAGCTGTACATACCAGCGGATGGAGTTTTATTGCCCTTCCTTCGACAAGCACCGGCTCAAACGCCTGTATGCCGAGCCTGTGCAGCGTAGGAGCACGGTTGAGCAGCACAGGATGTTCCTTGATGACTTCCTCCAGCACATCCCATACCTCCGGCCTTACCCTTTCGACCATCCTCTTGGCGCTCTTGATGTTGTGGGCCAGCCCGTCATTGACCAGCTTCTTCATAACAAAAGGTTTGAACAGTTCCAGTGCCATCTCTTTAGGCAGACCGCACTGGTATATCTTTAATTCCGGACCAACGACTATAACTGAACGTCCGGAATAGTCGACACGCTTTCCGAGGAGGTTCTGGCGGAAGCGTCCCTGCTTTCCCTTCAGCATGTCTGACAGGGATTTCAGCGGCCTGTTGCCGGGGCCGGTAACAGGACGTCCTCTCCTTCCATTGTCTATGAGGGCGTCGACAGCTTCCTGGAGCATCCTCTTCTCGTTCCTGACGATGATATCGGGAGCGCCCAGGTCAAGCAGCCTCTTTAAACGATTGTTCCTGTTGATGACACGCCTGTAAAGGTCGTTCAGGTCCGACGTCGCGAACCTGCCGCCGTCCAGCTGCACCATCGGGCGGAGTTCCGGCGGAATGACAGGTATCACGTCAAGTATCATCCATTCGGGCCTGTTCCCCGAAAGTCTGAATGCTTCAACGACTTCCAGGCGCTTAATGAGCCTTATCCTCTTCTGGCCCGTGGCTTCCTCGAGTTCTTTCCTCAGTTCCTTTGAAAGCTTATCCAGGTCGATCTCCATAAGGAGTTCCTTAATTGCCTCAGCGCCCATCCCGGCTCTGAAAGTATGTCCGAATTTATCTATACTGTCCCTGTATTCCTTCTCCGTCAGGATCTGCTTCTTGGAGAGGGGCGTCTGGGCAGGATCTATTACGACATATGCAGCGAAATACAATACCTTTTCCAGGGCCCTCGGAGACATATCCAGTATAAGTCCCATCCTGCTGGGTATGCCCTTGAAATACCAGATGTGGGAAACCGGGGCAGCCAGTTCGATGTGTCCCATGCGTTCCCTTCTTACTTTTGAACGGGTGACTTCGACACCGCACCTGTCGCATACTATGCCTTTATACCTGATCCTTTTATACTTACCGCAGTGACATTCCCAGTCCTTCGTCGGTCCGAATATCCTTTCACAGAAGAGACCGTCCCTCTCCGGTTTCAATGTCCTGTAGTTGATCGTTTCCGGCTTTTTTACCTCGCCCCTCGACCATTCCCTGATTTTTTCCGGAGAAGCCAAACCTATTCTTACAGCATCAAAGTTGTTCATTTCAAACATGTCCGATCTCCCTCCTAAAACTCCTCATCGTCAAGGTTATCGACGAACTCGTCGTCATCTTCAGAGAATATGTCGTCTCCGAGCGAATCATCCAGATCATCACCTGTATTCGTGATGTCACCGATATCGAAGTCATCTATATTCAGATCATCATCGATAAGATCGTCGCCGATATCGTCAAAGTCACCGACGGGCGCCTCATCCTCGCGGCCTTCCATGTTGACGTTGAGTTCTTCGGCATCTTCATCGGTGGATTCGCCGATATCGATCTCTTCACGTTCTTCAGAGTAGACCTTGACATCGAGGCACAGGCTCTGAAGTTCCTTGATCAGTACCTTGAACGATTCAGGTATGCCCGGTTCAGGCACGTTCTCGCCCTTGACGATGGATTCGTAGGTCTTCACCCTGCCGACGACGTCGTCCGATTTGACGGTAAGGATCTCCTGCAGCGTATAGGCTGCGCCGTAAGCCTCAAGAGCCCATACTTCCATTTCTCCGAACCTCTGGCCGCCGAACTGGGCTTTTCCGCCGAGCGGCTGCTGCGTAACGAGGGAGTAAGGTCCGGTGGAACGGGCATGGATCTTGTCGTCGACCAGGTGAGCCAGTTTGAGCATGTACATGTATCCTACGGACACACGGTTTTCAAACGGCTCTCCGGTCCTTCCGTCGTACAGTATCGTTTTTCCGTCTTCCGACAGGCCGGCTTCCCTCAATGTTTCGATGATATCCTGTTCAGTCGCTCCGTCAAAGACAGGCGTCGCTATCTTCCAGCCAAGTGCCTTGGCAGCGTATCCAAGGTGCACTTCAAGGACCTGTCCGATGTTCATACGAGACGGAACGCCGAGAGGGTTGAGAACTATTTCAAGCGGAGTGCCATCCGGCAGGTACGGCATATCCTCTTCAGGGAGTATCCTCGATATGACACCCTTGTTTCCGTGTCTTCCTGCCATCTTGTCTCCGACCGATATCTTTCTTTTCTGTGCTATATATACCCTGACGAGCTGGTTGACGCCGGGCGGCAGTTCGTCGCCGTTTTCCCTCGTGAATACCTTTACGTCGACGATGATACCCGATTCGCCATGGGGGACCCTGAGAGACGTATCCCTTACTTCTCTCGCCTTTTCACCGAATATGGCCCTGAGCAGCCTTTCTTCAGCCGTCAGTTCGGTTTCTCCCTTCGGAGTGACCTTGCCGACCAGTATGTCGCCTGCCCTGACCTCGGCGCCTATCCTTATGATACCCCTGTCGTCGAGGTCCTTCAGCGATTCCTCGCTTACATTGGGAATATCACGGGTGATCTCTTCAGGTCCGAGCTTGGTGTCCCTTGCTTCAGACTCATATTCCTCTATGTGTATCGACGTGAACACGTCATCCTTCACAAGTTTCTCGCTGATCAGGATAGCGTCCTCGTAGTTGTAGCCTTCCCAGGGCATGAAACCTACGAGCACGTTCTTGCCGAGAGCGATCTCGCCCTGGTCGGTGGAAGGACCGTCAGCGATGACGTCGCCTTCTTCGACCTTGTCGCCCTTCCTTACTATCGGCCTCTGGTTGATACAGGTACCCTGGTTAGACCTTACATATTTCAGAAGCTTGTATACATCCTTCTGGCCGTTCTTTCTGCGTATGGTTATCTCATTGGCCGTAACCTTTTCGACAGTGCCGGAAGCACGTGCAAGCACGACAACGCCTGAATCCCTTGCAGCCTTGTATTCTATACCTGTTCCGATTACAGGAGCTTCAGTCCTGATGAGAGGCACAGCCTGGCGCTGCATGTTCGACCCCATCAGCGCCCTGTTCGCGTCGTCGTTCTCAAGGAACGGGATCATTGCCGTGGCAACTGAAACAAGCTGCTTTGGCGAAACATCCATATAATCGACGCGTTCTCTCTCGACTTCGATTATATCGTCCTTGAATCTGCAGAGGACTTTCCTGTTAACGAACCGGCCCTCTTCGTCGAGCGGTTCATTGGCCTGTGCAACGATATATTTATCTTCCTCGTCGGCCGTCAGGTAATGGATCTCATTGGTCACCAAGCCCGTAGCTTTATCTATCTTCCTGTACGGGGCCTCGATGAACCCGTACTCGTTGATCCTCGCATATGTGCTGAGCGAACCGATCAGTCCTATGTTCGGACCTTCGGGCGTCTCTATGGGGCACATGCGCCCGTAATGGGAATGGTGAACGTCACGCACTTCGAAGCCCGCTCTCTCCCTGCTGAGACCTCCGGGGCCCAGCGCGCTGAGCCTTCTCTTGTGCGTCAGTTCAGCCAGCGGGTTTGTCTGGTCCATGAACTGGGACAGCTGGCTTGAGCCGAAAAATTCCTTGATTGCTGCGGCGACCGGCCTGATATTGATCAGTGCCTGGGGCGTGACTATATCGATGTCCTGTATGGTCATCCTTTCCTTGACGACCCTCTCCATCCTGGCAAGACCGATCCTGAACTGGTTCTGCAGCAGTTCTCCGACGCAGCGGAGCCTCCTGTTGCCGAGATGGTCTATATCATCGTCCTCGCCAATACCATAGCTGAGGTGTACGAGGTAATTGACGGACGCTATTATATCCTCTTCCGTGATATGCTTGGGGACAAGCAGGTCCACATTCTCTTTGAGTGCGCTCTTGAGGTCCTCCCTGTCCTTATATTCGTCCATGAGCTCTTTGAGCACGCTGTATCTCACTTTTTCCGAGATACCGACATCTGAGACGTCAAAATCGACGAATGCTTTCAGATCGACAGTGCCGTTTCCGATCACCCTCACCTTTTTGCCTTCCACGTTGAGGTATACGGAATTGATGCCGGAGTTCTGTATCGCTTCGGCTTTTTCCCTGTCGATGTATTCATCTTCATCAACCAGTATTTCACCGGTGACCGGGCTCACGATCCTTTCCGCGGATTTGCTGCCGGCTATTCTCGAAGCCAGTGAAAGTTTCTTGTTGAACTTGAACCTTCCGAACTTGGCGAGATCGTATCTCTTGGGCTCGAAAAACAGACCCCTGAGCAGCGATGTAGCGCTTTCGACCGTCGGCGGCTCACCGGGTCTGAGCCTCTTGTATATCTCTATGAGACCCTCGTCCTGGGTTTTTGCGCTGTCCTTCTGGATAGTGGCCATTACTCTCTCGTCATCGCCGAGGAGTTCGGTTATCTGGGCATCCGTACCATATCCCAGCGCGCGGACGAGAACAGTGATCGGCAGTTTCCTGGTCCTGTCGACCCTTACGTACATCACGTCATTTGAGTCCGTCTCGTACTCCAGCCATGCGCCGCGGTTCGGAATGATGGTAGCCGAAAACAGCGCTTTCCCCGTTTTGTCGAGCTTTTTGGCATAATAAAGACCGGGTGACCTGACCAGCTGGCTTACTACGACCCTTTCAGCCCCGTTGATAATAAAAGTACCGTTATCGGTCATCAACGGGAAATCTCCCATGAAGATCTCCTGTTCCTTGACCTCTCCGGTCTCTTTGTTGATAAGGCGGACTTTTACTTTCAGCGGTGCTGAATATGTAGTATCCCTTTCTTTACATTCTTCAACACTGTACTTGGGGTTATCGGTCTCCAGTCTGTAGTCCGGAAATTCCAGAACCAGGTTCCCGGTATAGTCCTGTATGGGGGAAACGTCTCTAAACACCTCGCGCAGGCCTTCTTCCAGAAACCACTTGTAGGAGTTCTTCTGCACTTCGATGAGATTCGGCATATCCAGGACCTCATCTATCCTGGAATAGCTCATTCTGGTAGTTCGGCCCAGTTTTACGGGATGTACCATCAATAATCACCTCATAATATTATGACTTGTAAAAAGAACAACGTTACCTGAAAGGCTTGCATTCATGCAATTCAACCGGATCACCGGCCTTATCGCTACAACAGCCGGCGTATGTAAAGCTTTCAGCTGCATTCCTGAAAGCTTCTGGGGCAATATTGCACAGCAATCCGACAGAGAAATCTTAACTGCGATTATATGAGCTCATATATAAATATATATGAATATGGCAGGATTTCGATTTCATTCGTCAAATTGCCTAAAACCATTAAATAATTATTAACAGTTCTTGTGTATTTTATTCCCCTGTGTTATAATCTATCTGCGAACGGTTCCGGCTGTAACCTGAAAAAGCATACAAGTTCAGATTATAACGCAGTTTATAATTCTAGCACACCGCATCATACTTGTCAACGTGTTTTTGCGTTGATTTTTTATTGCATTTTTTCACTAAGCGTCAAAAAAATACCCCGGGCATACCCGGGGTATTTTGCCCGGATATGTCCGGGACGTTCCGTCGGTTCGGTGATTATTTGATCTCGACTGTTGCGCCGACTTCCTTGAATTTTGCTTCGATAGCAGAAGCCTCTTCCTTGGAAACGTTCTCCTTGACCGGCTTGGGAGCGTTGTCCACGAGGTCTTTTGCTTCCTTGAGGCCCAGGTTGGTAACTTCCCTGACGACCTTGATGACCTTGATCTTGTCAGCGCCGACTTCCTTGAGGATAACATCGAACTCGGTCTTTTCCTCAGCGGCCGGTGCTGCTGCGGCGCCTGCTGCCGGTGCTGCTGCAGCCACTGCCACGGGAGCTGCTGCGGATACTCCGAATTCCTCTTCAAGAGCCTTTACGAGCTCGGACAGTTCCAGGACTGTCAATGCCTTTACTTCTTCGATAAGCTTTACAACTTTATCACTAGCCATTTCAAATACCTCCGTGATCCTAGAATTGAATTTTTAGTTTCTGTTTTATGTTATATTGCTTGTCTTACATTACTCATGCGGACGCCTGCTGCTTCTTTTCGGCTATTGCATTGAGCGCCACGACCAATCCTCTGATATTGGCGTTGAGGACATTGACAAAGCCGGATATGGGAGCGTTGAAACCTCCAAGGACTCTGGCAATGAGAACTTCCCTCGACGGCAGTTCAGCCAGGGCTTTTATCCCGTCGACATCCATTACCTTGCCTTCCACTACGCCTACTTTCAGTTCGAAACTCTCATACTTCTTTGCAAAATCGCACAATACCTTTGCGGGTGCCACAGGGTCAGTATTGCTTGATGCCATGGACGTAGGTCCGTTCAGGTAGGGATACAGCTCCTCAAGTCCGTTTTCTTTGGCTGCAAATTTGGTCAGCGTGTTTTTGACGACCTTGTATTCCACGCCTGCGTTTCTCAATGCACGCCTCAGCTCGGTATCCTGTTCCACTGTCAATCCCCTGTAATCAGCAAAAATCACTGATTTTGCCGCTTTCATCCTGCTGTTGATCCTGTCTATTACTTCACGCTTCTGATTCAGGGTGTTTTCCTTAGGCAAACCATCCACCTCCTTGCATAAATTAAGCCCTTGTATATCTGCATACAGCAGACATGCAAGGGCGAAACACCATATCGGCAACGGAGCATACGGCTCCGCGTATCGACTCTTACCTCGGCAGGCCGGCTTTTGCCGATTATGCTTGAAGCACCTGCTGTCTGCGGTATGTGACATATTCTGTTTTCGATTTTTTGTTGACCGCTGTATATATTACTACATAATCTGCCGGATGTAAAGCTTTTTTATTCGGATATCCTCTGGGGATTCACCTTTATCCCGGGTCCCATGGTCGATGTCACGACTACGCTCCTGAGATACTGTCCCTTCGCGGCAGCCGGCTTGGCCTTGATAATGGCCCCCAGCAGCGTGCGGAAGTTGTCGGTGAGCTTATCCAGATCGAATGAAGCTTTCCCTATGGGGCAGTGGATGATGTTCGTCTTGTCCAGCCTGTATTCGATCTTACCTGCCTTGATCTCGGCTATTGCCTTTGCAACGTCCATGGTGACCGTCCCGGCCTTCGGGTTCGGCATGAGGCCCTTGGGACCGAGTATCTTTCCGAGCCTTCCTACGACACCCATCATATCGGGCGTAGCGACAACGACATCAAAATCGAACCAGTTCTCGTTCTGTATCTTTGCAACAAGGTCCTCTGCGCCTACATAATCAGCGCCGTTATCCTCGGCTTCCTTCGCCTTGTCGCCCTTGGCGAACACGAGCACCCTGACCGTCTTGCCGGTACCATGCGGAAGCACTACGGCTCCTCTTACCTGCTGGTCTGCATGCCTTGAGTCGACGCCCAGTTTGATATGGACTTCGACTGTCTCGTCGAACTTCGCTTTGGCGGTTTTCTTGACCAGGTCAAGAGCTTCCGCCGGATCGTATAACTTCGCTCTATCGATAAGCTTTGCGCTTTCGATGTATCTCTTTCCTCTCTTCATATTATCCTCCCCTTTGTGGTGAATTTTTCGGAAACCTCGGTTTCCTCCCACCTGCGGCCATGCTAGTCTTCAACTACTATACCCATGCTTCTGGCCGTGCCTGCTACCATGCTCATTGCCGCTTCGATACTGGCGGCGTTCAGATCGGGCATTTTGAGTTCTGCGATCTTCCTGATCTCTTCCTTCGAGATCTTCGCTACCTTGTCCCTGTTGGGCCGGCCTGAACCGCTTTCTATCTTGCATGCCCTCTTCAGGAGCACTGCCGCCGGAGGAGTCTTGGTCACAAAGGAAAACGATCTGTCAGCATAAACGGTTATGATGACAGGAATGATCAAACCCGCATCCTTCGCAGTTCTTTCATTGAACTCCTTGCAAAATCCCATGATGTTTACACCATGCTGTCCTAAAGCTGGTCCAACCGGTGGAGCCGGGGTTGCCTTCCCCGCAGGAATCTGCAGCTTTATATAGCCTATGATCTTCTTTGCCATGGCTTATTCCACCTCCCAATTCTTCTCAAAGCATGTCTGTCCCGCAGACCGGGGCAAACACGCTGCTCATCATATCATATAGAAAGAGATCTGCCGATCTCCGGATCTATATCTTCTGTATCTGTGTCAGTTCCAGTTCCACAGGGGTCTCTCTGCCGAACATCGATACAGCGACCCGCACTTTTTTCTTCTCGAAGTTGATTTCCTCGACAGTGCCGATGAAATTCTCCAGGGGCCCGTCAATGACCCTGACAGTGTCATTGACTTCATAATCGAGCACAGGTGCGAACTCTTCGACACCCATGTTGCGCACTTCCTCGTCCGAGAGCGGTACGGGCTTGGATCCCGGCCCAACGAATCCCGTGACTCCCCTGGTATTCCTCACGACATACCAGGACTCATCCGTCATGATCATCTTCACAAGGACATAGCCCGGGAAGACCTTCCTCAAGGTGGCCTTTTTCCTTCCGTCCTTGATCTCGATCTGCTCCTCCATGGGCACCACTATATCGTAGATATAATCGTGCAGATTTCTGTTTTCAACTATTTTCTCCAAGTTTGCCTTCACTTTGTTCTCATAACCGGAATAGGTATGTACCACATACCATTTCGGTTCTTCAGGCATATCATAAACAGCCATAAGGATTTATATCCTCCTTGATTACCTAGACAGAGTCCACTCCACAAGTTTTGCGAAAACCGCATCACAGACCCAAATGACGGCACCAATAAACAAGCAGATCACCAATACGGAGACCGTGCTTTTGACGAGCTGTTCTTTTGTCGGCCAGATGACCTTCCTGAGTTCATTCCTGATATCTCTGAAAAATCTGGCTATCCTGTTCCCCAAATTAGCCAGTTTGCTTCCAAAACCGGCCGGTTTGGATGTGCGTGCGTTCTCAGACATAATGTGCACCTCCGCGCATTATTTCGTTTCCTTGTGTACCGTATGCTTATGGCAGAATTTGCAGTACTTCTTCATTTCGATCCTGTCGGGATCGTTTTTCTTGTTCTTCATGGTGTTGTAATTTCTCTGTTTGCATTCAGTACATGCCATAACTATTTTGACTCTCATGCTTAACACCTCCAGCCCCTTTGCAGTTTTTGCAGGGTGCACAGTTTATTTATGGAGATGCCGCTGATACATGCGGCATCGATATTTCACAACACAAAAAAAAGACCTCCGAGACGGAGCAATACCTAATTTAACATATAACCGCAAGGATGTCAAGGATTAATATTTCCAGCCTT
>ENA-UPSB01003193-UPSB01003193.1-bioreactor-metagenome-genome-assembly--contig:-NODE-3193-length-13348-cov-13244.167231_pt1 | contig 13348 bp, 13 predicted proteins | sample MGYA00238182_ERZ773286 | MGnify/ENA primary metagenome ERZ773286 (study PRJEB29026, sample SAMN07631240) | bioreactor metagenome | isolation source: Switchgrass digestor | place: USA: Dartmouth... | reverse complement strand
AGGGAGCTACCCACATTACCCTTATAAAAGGTATAGCAACCTTTATGTTTTGTATAAAAGATGTTTTAGACAGCTTCGACCGGGAATTTACTTCTATAGGGTATCAGATGGGCGTTGACTTGGATTTCAGGCGTTTAATTCGTGACCCAATGGGAGCTATAAATGAGATATTTGATAGTGCTTTAAACTTTGATAGTCTATTAAATTCTATTGGCCAATAATAAATTTAGGAGGTTGTTATTATGAAAAAGCCGTTAAGAATTCTTGATAAGATTTTCACCCATGTTACCATTATAGCCATGCTGGCATTTATGGTTTATGGCTGCACAGTTGTTCCGGATAGCCCGCTTGTTCCGTTTGCTACTGTCTGTGTACTTGCATATCTTTTCTGGATTGCTGCAGATATATATTTTTGGTTCAATGACAGGAGTATTGACAGAGATATTCAGAGGTACATAGATAGCGGTTTCGACCCTAACAGCGTTAAAAGGAGGTATTTTTAAGCGTGAATATTCACTATTTGAAAGCAATAGATAAACTGATCTTTGCTAAATCTGATATCGAGAAACTTTTTGAACAAGGCCAAGAAGTTGGTAAGAGCTTTGAGGATAAGGAAGCGTATTATATCCTTGAAAACATAATTGAGAAAATGGATACAGCCGCTTTCAGGCTTAAGAGGTTATCATTACCAAGTATTGAGGGTAAGCTCCAGGAAGATTGTGAACGCAAAAAATTTGAGTTAATACGCCAGGATACCGGCAAGGGTTTAGGTTGGTTTTTCTCTTGTGGTGATTATTTGGAAGTATTTGACCCTGAAACTGATGAATGGTATTCCGGGAGAGTAGAACACACTACCAGGGATAGCACAACCGGCTATTATTTTGTTAATAATGAGATTGGTAATCCTTTTCTATATACCGGCATGAGAGTCCGTATAAGAAAGGAATAACTAACTTCTGTAATTGAACATTATACAAAAAAAATCTTTCGCGCAATAACGATTGTAGGCCGTTCTTGATTTTCGCCCATATTTGACCGTTAGGGCAAATTAGCGATATTTTGACCGGCCTTTTTTATTTGTCCTGAACCACTATATATTGTGTTCGGGGGTGTAATTGCTTATCTCTTTTTTTCTCTCTCTTGCTTCATTTTTCGTATACCTTTAATTTTTCCAACCGGTTGGAATTGTTATTGATTTTTCTATTGATTTTTCTATTGATATTTTTATTGATATTGTTATTGACTAATTCCTTATATGCTTTTTGTTTCAAGGTTTTTATGCTATTGAATTCTTTATTGATATTCCTATTGTAATACATGCGCAGCTGCCAGGCCTGGAGCTGCAGCCGGATTTTGTATTACATGTACATAAATAAGTATTGCCGGAATTTAAGAATTTTGCTATAATAGAATTCAAGAAGTTAAGAATTTTTATATTTTGGAGGTTGTCAGTATGATAATATCAATGTTTAATCAGAAGGGCGGAGTTGCCAAAACCACCACAACAACTAACCTTGCAAGTGCTTTATCTGAAAAAGGAAACAAGGTTATTATTGTTGATTTAGACCCACAGGCCAACAGTACCAATGCTATGGGCATTGATGATGAAAGCCTGGACAAGTCTATATATGACTTGTTTCTTGAATACAACTCTATCCAGGACAAAAAGCAATTTAAGAAGGAAAGAATTTTAGAATTCATACAGAAAACTTCTTTTAATGTTGATATTCTCCCCAGTGATATAAACCTGGCCGAAGCAGAGCAGACTTTAAGCAGCGCAGTAAGCAGGGAAATGCTTCTGAATAAACTTCTTTCTCATATAAAGGCCGATTATGATTATATTCTTATAGATTGCCCGCCATCTTTAGGCCTGTTGAGCATTAACGCGCTTGCTGCAAGTGATTACCTCATAATTCCGGTTTATCCTTCCTATTTCTCTGTAAAGGGTATTAAGCAGCTATTGAGGACTTATTACCTGGTTAAAGATAACTTAAAGCCGGAGCTTGATATTATGGGCGTAGTTATAACGAAGTTCGACCAAAGGATCAGTAAGCACAAAGAAATTAAAGCAGACCTGGAGAGCTTGCAGATATTCCAGGGTAAAGTTTTTAAAAACCCTATCAGAACCAATGCAGAGCTTGAAAAAGCACAGGACAGCCAGAAGCCAATTAACCACTTTAACAGAGAGTGCAACGGCTTCATTGATTATATGAATTTAGCTGACGAGGTGATTAACTATGGCAGATAAAAACACAGGAGCAAGCAAAGGTTTATTCGCAAGTATAGAGCAGACCGGCAGGCAGTTAAAAGAAGAAGGTTTCAAGGAAAATTCTCAAGAAGTTAAGAATTCTAATAGCGAAGAATTAACCGTAAAACGGAGCTATACCCTTAAACCTTCTACCATTCGCAAACTTCAAGAACTTAAAGTTTTTATTTACCCTGACCCAAACATTACTTATAATGAGATAGTTGACGAAGCTATTTGCCGGTTATATGAAAGCAAGAAAGGTGATAGTTAAATTTGAAAGAAGGAGTGTAACCAATGCCACAGAAAATAACCCTTACAGGCAAACCGATTACACCTTTAAGGATTGTTAGGGAGCTGATGGGTAAAGAACATAATTCACCGAAAGTATATTCTTTTGATATGCAAGAAAGCGGCAGCCCTGCAGCTCCTAAATATCTACCAAAAGGCAGCAGCATTACATTCACTGTATTTATGAATGAGAAGCAATTCAAGAAGGCCGGTCTTGATGAAAATAGCTTCATGGATAATAAGCTATTAGTCCAGGGTGAGCTTGTTATTGATTTAGAATTGAGCCTTTGCCCTGGTGAAATGGGGGTTACTGCTAATCAGATACAAATTATACCGCCAAGAGAACAGACACCGAATGAGTAAGGCCTTAGAATGGCTTTAGAAGCGTTTTTTTATAGGGGGGAATATATAAACATTCCCATGAAAGAGAAAAAGCCTAAAATTTAATTTTAGGCTTTGCTCTTGTCAGTATGACAATTAAATGTTAAAATTATCTTAAAATTTAATAACAGCTCGGGTGAACTATAGAAATCTCCGGTTTCTATAATTCGCTAAATGGTAAGGCGTAGTTACCAAGTAGCTTTCCGAAACTGCTATAAATCATTTGTGATACACTTAAATTGTATCATAAATGATAGCATAAGTACATATCAAATGTCAAGGTTTCAAATGGAATTTACTGGGATTTTACGCTTTACCAGGCGCGAAATCCCTTTTTAGTTTTCTTCTTTCTATAGTTCCCCAAAAACAATGTTTTTAACCGTTTGAATGAACCTATACATTCAATTTTCTGAAAATCTGAATGTATGTAGGTCTAATTTCTTATTGCCTTTTTGAGATAAAAGGCGCGCACAACTTCATAATGGAGCTTATCACTCCATGTAAATATAAAATGATACGTGCTGAAAGAATAGAGAGCTATTGACCACGTTAAAAGAACTCGCCGCCTTATCAGCGGTTTGTATGCCGTTAAAGGGCAGTGTATTTTCCAGATGCCCAGGGGGTGCAATTCCTCCTGGTGAGCTGTTGGAGTTGTACCAACAGCAATAACCGTCCTGGGATGCGCCTTACAAGCGCAGATGAGGCAGACAACCAAAGGCGTGATAGCCTGTCCCGTAAAGCCAGACCTGGAGGGGGTAAGGTTGTAAAAGCGTGAACCTATACTATACGTGGCTCCAAACCGCGCAGTATTTGCCTGTCCACATAGGGCAGGGCGCTCCCTGCCTACCGTTCTCCACCCGCGCAGTTTAGAACCTTCTGAAAAGAATGTCAAGAAAAATAATAAATATTTTGTTGAAGCATAGCATAGCAAGCAGCAGCAGCAGCCGAGCCTGTGGGGCTTGTGGGTAACTCACCAGGAATTAGGGGGGTGTGGTAAAGCTGTTGGAAAGCAAAGCTTTTCAATGGCTTTTCCATCGCCCCCCAGGTGAGTTATCCATCAAACCCATCAGGCCAAAAAGAGAAATACATCAGGCCTGGGAGAAGTAAGAGAATAATTCCAACCGGTTGGAAAATACTTTCCCTATCTCTCTGGGAGAGCTGCCAGGTTAACCGGCCAGGAGCAGGGGGGAGCTGCAGGGATAAAATAAAGAGTGTGGCCGCGGATCCGTCCGGGAACCACCGGCCGAAAATATATAATAGGCTTGGTGGATTTGATGGAAAAGCCTTTTTCCCAACAGGGAAAGGCATTGAAAACTTGACGCTTGCGCTTGGATAACCTGGGGAAAACGTGAGACGTTTCCCGCCAGGTTATCACACAAGTTTCCAACACCTTCCCACTGGGAAAATCGCAAGCGACCGGCTTTCCCACAAGCTCCACAAGCCCGGCGACGACTGTTTAATATTCTATGCTATTAAATAATAAAGACCGGCTGCGCCGGTTATTTCTTGAAGTCTTTTTTTTCTTTTGTTGCATTTTAGGTTTGTCTGCTTATGGTATGTATCATTGGTTTATGATTATTTAGTGTATCGTTAAGGTGAAACAATACTTATGTTTTTGGGTATCATTTGCGCTAACGCGCATTACATTTTTTGGTATAAGGGAGCAGGATAGGCGGGTTTTTATAATTACTTTTTTTTCCATTCATGCAGGAGCATTGAAGCATGAATTTTTTTGTTCGGGCTTACGCCCTCATAAAAAAAATTCATGCTTTCTTTTTTTTCTTGTCCGGGTCGCATGAGGGCTACCGCCCTCATAAAACTTGTCGTCTAACGCCGACAAGTTTTCCTATATTCTGCCATACATAGCTTGCAATTTCCCCGCGTTTAGTGTATCATATAAGTGCAATATGATTTCGCGGGTTCATTGCAAGCTGTAGTGTCTCTGCGGGTCTATTGCATGGGCTTGCGCCCATGTGCATTTCGGCGAATTTTTTCTACCGCAAAATTTCACCGAAATGCGCGCTTCCGCGGGGGTCGGCTTCGTCAGTGTCCCGCTTGTCCAATTACATAAAAAGCTATCGCTTTTTTGTAATTGACCTGCGCGTGACCCTTCCTCGCCGGCACAAAAATTTTTTACATAAATTAGCAACTTCGCTTTCGCTCCGTTGCCAATTTTTGTAAAAAACAAGCCCGTTTTTCAAACGGGTTTTTGGCCTGGCCGACCCCCGCGGCAGCGCCACGCTGCACCGGGAGCAGGGCGTTGGAGCGGCCTTCGTAGGTCTAATATCCGCAGAAATTTATGCTAAAGGAGGGGGTGAATTTGGCAAGAGGTAGGAAGTCAACATTTATCAAACGAATGACTTCCCGAGATGAAACGCTACTTAAGCAATTGGGGAATACCGGTTTATGTTCTACAGAACAGGCAAAATCATTTTGCAATATCAATCGGGATAGGTTGCAGAAATTGGAGAAGTCAGGCTATATCAAAATTGAAAACACTATCCCTTTAAATGGCAACATGATTGAGGTTGTAAGATTGGACACCAAAGGGCGGGCATATTGCGAAAATAAGTTAGGCATGGAGTATTTCTATAAGTCCAATTTAAACCAGGTAACACATGATTTAAAGTTGACCGAAGCATATTACCACATTATGAACGACCACCCGGGGGCTGTCTGGAAGAATGAAACTCAAATATCAATGGAGCATAAGGATTTGCTTCTTGATGGAAAGGACTGCGTTGACGCGGTTGTCGAAGTCGGGGGAGAGAGTTTCGCGGTTGAAGTTATCGGCCACAAGTACACCCAGGAGACAATAGATAATAAATGCACCGTAGGAAACAGAGTTGCAGGCCGTACCATACTTATATAAACTCTCTTATATGACAAATTTTTTATAAGGAGTTGATGAATTTGAATAATAACCGCGTCATTGTTAGAACGGATATTATTGACCCTCATGTTTACCTGGATATAGAACTACAGTATAAGGAGCTTATAGAGGTACTTAATAGCTGCGGTGGGTATGCTCTGTATCAGCAGATTTATAAATACTATGGAGAGAAAACCAAAGGTTTCAGGGAGATTAAAAAACTTGAAGAGCTTAACCTTGTTAATAGTGAACAGTATAGTAATTGCAAGTATGTTTATTTGAAATATACAGCCCTGAAATACTTGAAATATCGTGATGTTGAAGTAATTGAAAGCACCTATGTAAATCAGAATACACCTAAACCAAGTTTCAGGCCTTTATTTAACTCCATCTATTCATTTGAGCATTACCTTTCTACAAAAGATATTATCAATACAGAGCTATCTATCAAGGTTTTAAGGCAGTTTATTGAAAAAGTCCGTCACGTTCTGAAAGTGAACCGCATTCCCAATATTCACCTGGTTAAATGCGAAAAGGACGATTTTTTAGCAGCTATGGAAAGCAAAATCAAAATCCTGGGCGAAAGAAACGGAATATATTTAGTCGATATTCAGGACGCGCCGGAGCTGCAAAATACTGTTCTAAAATTCGTTTGGTATGATTTCAACCAGGTTTCAGAGGAAAACACCTTACTAAAGACCATACGAATGATTTCAAGATTTCTGAATGAATTCGGTGTAAAAAATCAATTAAACTGCTGCAAGTTTTCTATAGAGGTATTTACACCAGGGGAGCAGCGCAAACAAATTTTAGAGCGTTTAGCAGCTAAAGCACTAAAGACAATCGAGAGCCGAAACGAATACCACTTAAAAAATACTTCTGCAGCCAAGTCTAAATTTATTCAAGTGGTGTCGGGTTTTGCAGGAGTTAATTACAGGGTTTATGCTGATATTGAGGGTTATACCCGAGTATCAAGCAGAGGAGATAAAGAATTTCAATTTGCCGAAGGTAAGACTATTGAAAGGTTGGAGCAGTTAAGACAGATCATTAAAGGGGGTGAAGTCGATTGAAGAAATCGACCGTTAAGAAGATTTTAATTTATGGCGGCATAGGCTTGCTAATACTTAATGGCTTTTCTTTATCAAAAACCCTTTCGGGTATTAAGGGTATCATGGAGTTTGGTATATTTGTCCTGTTTGCCCTGCTTATCTATTATATGTTTTTCTCAAAAAAGAAAGTTGAGGAATACGACCCTTCTAAAGGTAAGCAGCCACCTTATGACAAAAATAATTATCAAACTCCACCAAAAGAAGCCAATAGTTACACGCCACCACCGCCGACCGGTGACCCGCAACCTTTTGCGGAAGTTACCGCAGATGGTTCTAATGTTTCTTTGCCGAAACAAGACCGGGATAAAAGCCTTTTAGGGTATGAACTTAAAAGCCAGAGAGAATTTTTTATTGCTGATGATGAATTAAACGGTATGTGCTTGCTCCTGGGAGCAACCGGAGCCGGTAAAACGACCGCCATTAAGACATTACTTGAAAGGCCTATCATGTTCCAAGACCCTATAATTATTGTTGATGGTAAAGGTAGTCCGTCATTCTTTGAAGAAGTTGAAGCCATGTGTAAAAAGCATAACCGGAATTTTAAGCTATTCAATATGAATGATGTTGAAACTTCCAAACACTACAACAGCTTAAGGCATGGGGGATTTACCGAGCTGAAAGATAAAATAATGAGTATATTTGATTTTTCAGACGAGTATTACCAGAAGCAAAGCGACCGTTATTTACAAGGCGTTTTCAGGTTTCTGCTTATGCCGGAAGTTAAGGAGCTGCTTAATGTAAGGGTTATTGATTTTAAAGTGCTTTCGGATTGTATGTCTATGGAAACTATGCAGACCCTTGCTGAAAATATCGGGGAAAAAGCCGGTTTTATGCTTACTATCCTTAATGAAATTGATGAAAAGGCCGTCAATGGTTTTATCAGCCGTTTACAGTCTGTACTTGAAAGCGAATTAAGCGACCTCTTTATTGATACACAAGACCCGAATGTAATAGACTTGCTGCAATCTATACAGGCTAATGATGTCGTTTTCTTCTCTCTTGACAGCCTTAAATTTCCTGAATATGCGCGTATGTTAGGCCGGTTAATAATTGCTGATATGAAAACTGTTTCCCCGAGGTTCTACAATTCCGGAAAGCGCATTTATACCGTATTTGATGAATTTAACGTGTTTGCCAGTGATATTATAGTCAACCTTATCAATAAAACCAGGGAATACGGCTTTAGAAACATTATTGCCACCCAGGAGCTTGCTGACATGATTGTAAATGGTGATAGCAAGCTGCTTAATCAGATTATGGGTAATACCAATGTAAAAATCGTTTTAAGGCAGGACGTTCCTGGTTCATGTGAGGAACTTGCTAATGCAGTTAATACAAGAGATATTTACAAGCCTACTATCAGTTTTGGGGGTGATGATGAAGAAAGTACATTGTTAGGCCAGGGAGGTAAAAAACAGTTTTCTGCTACCCTGGAAGAAGAACTGATTTACAAGCCGAGAGAGTTTTCACAGCTTGGCAGGGGTGAAGCTATTGTGTTCACCAAATTCCCGCAATTCAGACACGCAAAAATTAAGGTAAGGAGGGTTTAAACATGGTAAGACTTATACCTTTATTCTCAATGGTATTCAATTTCTATTTTCTTTGGGCGTTGGAAGGTACTATTTCGGCCTTTCTCCCCCAGGAGCTTTTACCTCTTAATAGCTTTTTGAGGACTGTAATATTGTTCACGCTGCTTATATTTTTCCTTTACACTCCGTTTGGACAAAGGATCGTTGCTTTCATTGTCAGAGGGAGAAACACCATAGGCAGGGAAGAAAGAGTTTTGCAGCCTGTTATTGAACTTCTGAAAGACCGCACCGATATACGCGGTTATTCTGCTCCTGTATGGGTTCAATTAAAGTTTTTATCTGCATTGAACACTATTACAGGCCGGAAAATAAAAGCCCTTGATAGAAGGGTTAACCGTATTAAGTATGAGTATATGACCGGCACAGTTAAAATATTTACTTTTGATAGCCTGGACTTGGATAGCAACAGCTACGGCAATACAATTTTCATATCAAAAGGAGCTATTGACACTTTGACCCAGGGAGAGCTTACAGCCCTGGTATATAATGAGTTTGCACAGATTAAGGCCAATATATCTAATAAAAGGCTGCTTCATGACGCTGGTGTACTTCTTGGCCGTATAAGCTCTATCCTTTTGGTTGTACTTGGGCCTTTTGCTCTTGCTTTTCTACTTTTTAAGTCGGCCATTGGTTCATTAGGTGCTTTAGGTGGAGCTTCTAATTTCCTTAATGAAACAGTTACGCAACAGGCAACTATAATAAGCGGCTTTATCCTGGGTTTGCTTCGTGTCATTACTATGGTGGTATTGAAAGCCCTGAAAATCAACTTTACACAGTTACCTTATATGTTCTACGAAAGAAAGATTTTCATTGAAGCCGACAGAGCCACACACAAGGCCGGTTTTGCTGCTGATATGCTTTCATATCTTGAAAAACTGTATGTATTCAAACTAAATCCTAAAGACCTTACAAAGCTATTTGCAGAGCTGCGCCCGTTGGTTGCTTATAGGATAAACTATTTTGATAATGTCCTGGGAAACAACAGGGAGCTTTCCGCTGACAATTACGCATGGAGCAGTAACTACCTGGAGAGAGTGCAGACTCTCAATAATCACAAGAATTAAAGGAGGGTTGTAAATGTATTGTCCTAAATGCAAGGTTGATGTTGGTAATACAGAGTTTTGCGAAACTTGCGGAGCTGCCACAGTCGGTAATCTGGCAAAAGAAGAAGCTGCAGCTACTACCGCAGCATTACATAATGATGATTTAATAACCTTTGACAGCATAAAGGCCACAGTTAAGAAATTCCCTATTAAGAAGCTGATTATAACATCTTTGCTTATTGTCGTTGCTATAGCTGCATTTATAGGGTATAAGGCTTTTGAATTTTACTATTCTCCTGGACAAATTGCAGATAGGTTTGTTAACGCTTTGGTTGCCGGTGATTATGATACTGCCTTTGATATGTTAGAAGGTACAGACGACAAATTCATTACTAAAGACTATTTTGCAAAGTTTATGGAGCTTAAAAATATCAAGGGTAAAAATATTGTATCGCTGCAGGAAACAGATAAACCGGTTGATGATATGCTTTTTGATTTCTTCGGTTCTTCGCAGCAGAAAACCAATAAGGCTATCATTGATGAAGAAGCCAAATATTTTACTTCTCAAATAGACTTAGAATTTCTATCTATGACGCTTGTAAAGCGTGGTAAGGCTAACTTTCTGTTTGAAAACTGGAAGATTAACGCCGGTGACTTTACAACTTCCTGGAATATTACTGTTCCAAAGGGGGCAAGGGTTACTGTAGACGGTATTCCTATTGAGAAAATTAAGGAAACTTCCAGTATTGAAAAGAGCGGCCTTTTAGGAATTCCGGCCAAAAATACAGTTACCTTCATTGTTGAAAATATCTTCCCTGGTGAATATGAATTGACCTCAACAATGGAAGGTGCTAAAGACTTAAATATTCAGGCTTCTACAGATACAGCACAGGTTTTGAATTTTGAGCCAACGGATAACCTTGTTGCGGATCTGCGCCAAGTCGCCGATAACTTTTTAAATCTCTATTATACTAATGCAGGGAAAGACAGCTTTACCGGTATTGTTAACCCTGAATGTATGTTCATTCAAAACCTGGGTAATTCATGGTATGACAAAAGAAGTCAATACAAAAACCTTAAACTTACCGGCATTGAAACAACTGATAAATCCATTCAGGATAAAGACCATGCGCAGCTCACTGTAAAAGCTCTGTTTCAATATGATTATGAAGTATGGAACTGGTTTGAATCTAAGACCGAAACAAGGCAGGAAGAACAACAATATACTATGTCTTTTGTCCGGGATAGCTCCGGCAAATGGATTATAGATGAAATCAATACTAATTTATTTTAGGGAGGGTAAATCATGAAAAGAATTTTTAAGACTTCTATTTTAGCTTTATTGATTATTTCACTATTTTTCAAGAATATAAACCGCATTATGAGCCTTTCAGGTATTGAGTTTGAGAGGTATAATAACAACTTTTATCTAAGTAAAAAAGGGCTTTATAAAACCCAAAAATATAGCATAGGAGGTATACGTTAATGAAAAGAAAACTCTTGTCTATGACACTGGTTGTCGCTATTATCTTTAATTTGCTATGTGTCGGCATATTCCCTAATTTTGTTTATGCTGACCCAGGAGACCCGGACGACCCTGTTGCTAATTTTGCAGACCCTAATTTACAGGCTGCTATTGCTTCATGGGTTGGTAAGTCAACTGTTACAGACGCAGTTTATAAATCAGATATAATTACGAAACTTTCTCAACCGGCCACTAATAACACTCTTAATCTGCTTAATAAAGATATTAGCAGCCTTGAGGGTATGGAAATTTTTAATGGTACTTCATTAGAAACCTTAATATTGATGACTAATAAAATTACTGATATTACGCCTATTGCTGGTATTACAAGCCTTAAACATCTTGAATTAACGCGTAATAATATACAGGTTCTTTCTCCACTTTCCGGGTTAGTTAACTTGGAATACTTGTCAATAGGAAAAGAGACTTTAAGACCGTCAGAAAGCAGCTTCACAAATATAAATGCGCTTTCTTCATTAACTAATCTAAAAACATTAAAAATCGTTAATGCTGATATTACCGACTTATCGCCGCTTTCTGGCCTTACAATGTTAGAGGAATTAACTCTTTATGGAGTTAATGCTACAGATTTAAGCCCTATTTCTACCCTTACAGGCTTGTCTTATTTGGATTTAAGAAATTCAGCCTTTACAAGCCTTGTGCCTTTGGCTTCTCTTACTAACCTTGAATACCTTGATATATCATGGCTTAATAATATAACCAGTTTGAACGGACTTCAAAGCCTGTATAATCTTAATACACTTATAATGAATAACACCGGTAGAATTTCTGACATAAGCCCTATATTGGATAAATCTATTACATCATTTACTTACGGTGAAAATTTTGTTAATTTCTTTGACCCTGCTAACAATGCGTTTTTAACTTCTCATGGATTGACTTATACAAGCGGTTTTTTAAGGCTATTAGTGAGAGAAAGAACTTATCCATACGATAATTTAGTTAATGTTTCTATGGAAACCGGAAGCACAAAGGGCATTGCTGCTGTTGCTGAATTTCCTAATAGCACCGGTACCGAATTTACTAATGTTGGGTTAGGCAGAGAGATTTCTTCATCTTCACCTTTCGGCTTTGATGTAATTTATACCATTGATGATAGCAGCATAGTAGAAATTCAAAATAACAATACCCTTGTTGCAAAGAAAGCCGGTACAGCTCATATAACTGCTAAAATTAGTAATGACGCTATTGATTGGGGAGTATATTCTTTTGATGTTACTGTTACAGACCCGGTTACCGGGTAGTATTAAAGTTATTTGTCTTGATGAAAATGGCAATACAATTCAGGAAAATTTGACAACTGGCTATTCACTTCCAAGCACACAAACCATATATGCGCCGGATATTGAAGATTATAATAAACAGGGTACGTTAATGTATAACGTAAGTCTTACGGTAGATAATCCATACCAGGAAGTTATATTTTATTATCAATCAATACCGGTAAAGAAAGTTAGCGGAACAGTAACGAACGCGGCCACCGGCGACCCAATACCAGGGGCAACCGTTGAATTAACCGGCAGCACTACAATGACTATGCTTACTGATGGAAACGGCCAATACCTTTTTACTGGCGTTAATGATGGTAACCATGTTATAACTGTTTCAAAATCAGGTTATGAAACATCAATAAAAACTGCATTGATTTCATGGTATTATACTGACGTTGTTAGAGATTTTCAATTAAATTCTATTCAGGGTAGTATCAGCGGAACAGTAACGGACGCGGCCACCGGTGACCCAATACCAGGGGCGACCGTTGACATTGGAGCCGGAAGAACAACCACCACAGACGGAGCAGGAGCTTACAGCTTTACCGGCCTGGATATGGGAGATTATACAGCCCTGGTATCAGCTGCAGGGTATAACTCCAATAGTGCTAACGTAACATTGAGCCTGGCCGACAAGGACAAAACCCTTGATATTCAGCTTACACCAATAAAGGGAAGTATCACTGGAACAGTAACAGACGCAGCCACCGGCAACCCAATACCAGGGGCAACCGTTGACATTGGAGCCGGAAGAACGACCACCACAGACGGAGCAGGAGCTTACAGCTTTACCGGCCTGGATATGGGAGATTATACAGCCCTGGTATCAGCTGCAGGGTATAACTCCAATAGTGCTAACGTAACATTGAGCCTGGCCGACAAGGACAAGACCCTTGATATTCAGCTTACAGTTATACCGGAGCCGACACCGGAACCGACACCAGACCCAACGCCAACACCGACATCTACCCCCTCACCACTTCCTACTGTTGTACCGAAAG
>ENA-UPSB01003185-UPSB01003185.1-bioreactor-metagenome-genome-assembly--contig:-NODE-3185-length-13390-cov-18.221897_pt1 | contig 13390 bp, 11 predicted proteins | sample MGYA00238182_ERZ773286 | MGnify/ENA primary metagenome ERZ773286 (study PRJEB29026, sample SAMN07631240) | bioreactor metagenome | isolation source: Switchgrass digestor | place: USA: Dartmouth... | reverse complement strand
ATTCTCCGTCATCGTGAGCTTCATTTTCCTGTATGGTATGGCAGCAATCCCTTTCCGGGTCAATTGCGAGCCTCGAGGGATTCTTCTTTCCTCAGTAATCTTTGTCTTTTTGGGGATGATAGGGGGTTTCCCCTCTATAGTTTTGGACCCCTGATAGAGGCATTCAGGGGTGACAGACACGGAGGTTTTCCCTCCGGGTTATTTTTGCTCCCTTTGCTTTGTCTTTCCGGGGGATTATAAAGGGGTTCTCCCCTTTATAGTTCGGGGTTAATAAGGGGGAAAACGTTCTTCCTTGTACCGAGGGACGTTTTCCCCCTCGGTTAGTATTTATCCTTTTGTGTTTTGTCTTTAGGTTTTTGTATTTTGGGGGTTATAGGGGGCAAGCCCCCTATTGCCGTTTACAAGGGGGAATTCTTTCCCTTTTGTACTGGGAGAGATGTATTTTCTCTCCCAGTAGTTTTTTGCATTTTCTGTTTTTCTTTTAGTCTTTTAACCTTGCGCCGTAGATCGTTTGTTTTTTTCTCAGTAGTCTTTTATGCTTCCTCCTTCTTGCTTTTTCCGGGGGTTATTTTTCCCTTTATTGTAGGAAGACGTTTTCACTTCCTCAGTGGTCTTTTTCTTTCTCTCTGTTTTTTACCTTTTTCTTGCGCCGCAGGCACGGAGGATGTTTTTCATTCTCCGTGATATAATTTAATAAATTGAGCAAGGAGAAAAAAATGGATCTGGGAATAGAAGGCAAGGTAGCCTTAGTAACTGGAAGTAGTCAGGGGATGGGTAAAGCCATTGCTTTAGGGTTAGCTCGAGAAGGAGCCCAAGTTATTCTTTCTTCCCGTTCCCCAATCAAGTTAGAGGAAACCCAAAAAGAAATTGAAAAAGAGACAGGAAAAAAGTGTTCCTTTTTTCCTTGTGATTTGAGCAATAGAGAGGACATAGAAAATCTAGTAAATTATGTAACCCGAGAAGCACAAGGAATAGATATTTTAGTAATAAATAGTGGCGGTCCACCTCCGGGAAATATCCTCTCCTTATCCGAGGAAGATTGGTATAAAGCTTTTGACCTACTTTTAATGAGTGCCATTCGATTAACTAAAGCTTTCCTTCCTTATATGGAGGCTAAAAATTGGGGAAGAGTAATTTACTTGACCTCCACTTCTATCAAAGAACCGATAGAAAACCTTCTTCTATCTAACGTTCTAAGAAGTGGAGTTAATGCTCTATCTAAAAGTCTCTCTCGAGAGTACGCTCATCGCAACATCCTCTTCAACGTAGTTTGTCCCGGATCTATTGCCACTAATAGAACTATCCAACTATTAGAAGATAGAGCTGCTCGAAGCGGTCAACCCCTAGAAATATTAAGAAAAGAAGCAGAAGAAGCCATTCCCATGAAAAGATATGGAAATCCAGAAGAAGTAGCCGCTTTAGTCACATTTTTATGCTCTAACCAAGCTAGCTACTTAACCGGTGTAGCTATCCAGGTTGATGGGGGAGCTGTCCATTTTGTCTTGTAAACTGAAACAGAATAGTGGAAATTACCTTTCCCTATAAAACCTTGTAGTTTCTCTCAATAGAGAGGTAAATCTAAAAGACTACATTTGGTAAAAGCTCAGAATAACCCACGGTTATCTTCATAGGAATAAATGGGTAATAAAATTATAAGGGGATTAGCTTTTTCTTGCCAAGAAACAAAAACGCCATCGGTTCCAACAAACCTTAGCCTTTTCTTTCTCACCTTTTGAGTGAGAAACTTCAGGATGGACTTCCACCTTAAAGCTTTGAGCTTCTAATCTTTCAAACAAGAAGCTCTTTTTTCCATCCTCCGGCCTAACTCCTCAGAACCGATGGCAATAATAATATACCACCATTTTTCCATTTCGTCAATAGGGCGAGGGCTCTTTTCAATATTTATTGAGGGAATTACTTCTTTAACGTACAGGTCAGGTAACCTCTTAGACCAAGACCATAAAGCATAATACTCCCATCCACTAAAGTTATAATGTCTCATGAAATGGCGGTGAAGAGCGCTCTTGCTTATTCCCAACCGTCTTTCTACTCTCCTTAACAAGGCACCACTATTTAGAAGCGCTTCAATTTCCTCCCTTTTTGGGTGTTCGCAAACCAGGCAATCTCAGTGTTTTACCTTTTTTTGACATCTATGAAAGCCTTTGTAGTCGGGTCTCATTGGTAGCCATTGACCTGTTTCAGTGTCTTTTCCCCAGGTAATAGGCTCACCACAATATTTACAGCGGGAAATCTCCTCCGGGGGTGAATTGGTTATCTTTTCCTGTTCCCAAAAAATTTTTGGTGTATTAAGAGGGATAGAACACTCTAATCCACCCGAAAGCCTTGTGGGACGTGGATTAGGATTAGCGTATTGATTAGCGTATTCTTTTTCAGAATACTCTAATCCCTCTGAAATTGGCTCTACAAGTGGGTTTGGATTAGCGTATTCATTAGCGTATTGATTAGAGTATTCACCAGAGGATTGGAGTATTATTTGGGGGGGTATACTCCAATCACTACTCCAATCCTTTTCCTTATGTAGAGCGGTTTCTAAGGGATTAGAGTATAAAATTTCCCCCTCTTTAGTAAAAAAATATTTAGTATTTTTGGTATTACCTACTTTAGAAATCGTGTTTAACTTAACTAAATTAGTAAGAATTCTTTTTAACCAATCTACACTGATTTCACAAGGTAGCTCAGCCATTAACTCATCTCTCGTGAACTCTCGCTCTGAGAACTTGTTTTTTATAGTGGTTAGCACTGTCTCCTTTATATTCTTTCCCTCTGGGTTACGGTCAAAATACATTGAGGTATACTCTACCTCTCTTTCCTCATCGAATTCATCTTCTAACCAAAAACTAAAAGTGGGAAATTCAGGAAACCAACCCCCTAAAAAGCGAACCAAGTGGATTTTTTGCAAAGTCTGCTTCTTCTCCTTGAGCTCTATTCCGATGGTAACCGCCGAAAAACGGGTTAGCGCTCCCGAACCAGTTAAATCGTGTTGAGAAATCTGGGCGTTCTCTGACTCTTTTTTAGGCTTTCGGCTATGGTGCAAAACTACTAATCCAATATTAAACTTCTGGGCTATTTGATTTAAATAAATGGCTATGGGTTTAGCTTCTTTGTCGCCCATTAAATCACCAGAAACAAAAGAAGAGAGGCTATCTATGATTACTAAATCGGCACTATAAGTTTTGAGTAAAATTTCAAGTAACTTCTTTCCTTCATCACTGCTTAAATCTAAGTCCAGCCCTTTTTTCTCCAGCTCGTTTAAGTAAACAAATTTCAGATTTTCCTCATTAAATTTCCAATTAGTTTTACTTAACCGATATAGCGGTTGTCTCTTATCGGTGTCGCCTAAAATATAAAGAACTCGTCCTTTCCTCGTGGTACAAAATCCCTCCAAGATTTCTCCGCCTGTAGAAACATCACAAGCTAAGCGCAAAGCTAACCAGGATTTACCAGTTTTGGGGTAGCCGAATAGCCAGGTTAAATAACCCCGGGGAATAAGGTCGGGAACTACCCAATCTATTTCCACCTTCTCCTTGGTTTGGGGACTTTGGAAAAGCTCGTTAACCTCTAAGCTCTCTCCCGGGATGGGGAGCTTTTGAATTAACTGCTGAAACTGCTCCAGAGTAATTTTCTCCTGATTCAGTTTTTCAGTGAGTTTAACAATAACTCGCCTATTGGAGAACTCTTTTAGCCGGTAAAGCTGATGAGGAAAAAGAGTAGCACTAGGGGAAGAATTTAGAATCTCCAGAGCAACTTCCCTCTCCATTCCTTTTTCTATACAATGGCGCAAAACCCCGGGAAGGTCTATGGGCTCTCCCCTCTTTGCCATCCGCCTTAGTATGCGGTAAATAGCTTTAGTTTCAGGGAAAACAAAATCTCTTAAGTTTAATTGCTTTAGCTTTTCGGGGTCTTCTGCGAGAACCACAGAGGAAAGAACTTCTGCCTCAGCAGTTGCGTCTACTAAGTGGTAGGCAAGGTCTTCTCTCGCCCCGGGGCTAGTATTTGTTTTAGGAGAACAGGTAAAGCCAGGCAATTTTTTCTCTCCCCCTTTCTTCAGCTGGTGGGTTAATTGTTACGGTGACCCAATATTGCCAGGAGCAGTAGAAGACTTTCCTGTCGTAGCGCACCTCTAAAACATCCCTTTTAGCTTTTTTCGTTGTTTTCATTATTTGAACGTTATAGCTCCAAACTAAAAGCTTGGGAAACAAATGCTGGGTTTTTGCATAACAAGTAACTACTAAATCGCCATTGTCGTCAATTCTCAACCGATAGTAAGTAATTGAAAATGGGTTAAAACACGTTCGCATAGAAATTTTTCCTTTCTCCCCTCAATCTTTATACTTTTATGGCGACAGCTGGGGAGATGGAATCACTTCTCTTATTTTTTCCATTCATTCCCAAGAAAGAGACATTTTCCCCTCCCGGGGGTCTTTGTTCCTCATATTTTCTGTCTTTTAGGTTTCTCTTCATGTTTCTGGGGGTTATGAGAGGGATGTTTCTCCTTATAGTTAATTCACTCTCCCCCTCTTCTGGAAAGGAGAGTTAGAGTGAGGGGATTTTATAATCGATGTGGCAGGATACTATAAAAACGATGAGAGGAAAATAATTCAGTGATATAATCGATTTGTAACAATAATACTCGGCCAGGCTAAAATAAATAAGGACACTTTAAACAAAATTAAAGGGAGGTGAAGTGGATGGCTACTTACTACGTTGGAACTTGTTCTTGGACAGAAAAAACTCTCATTGCCGAAGGCTCTTTTTACCCTCCCCAGTTTAAAAACTCTGCCGAGAGATTAAGTTTCTATGCTCAAAATTTTAATACCGTAGAAGTTGATTCCACTTTTTACGCTTTCCCTGCAGAGAGAAATGCTCATCTCTGGGTAGAAAGAACCCCTCCCTCTTTCCTGTTTAACATAAAATCTTTTTCCCTATTTACCTTCCACAAAACTCCCTTATCAGCTCTTCCTCTTTTCTTAAAAGAAGAATTGTCTGAAAAGTTGCAAAACCAACCCTATCTCTATTTATCGGATGTTCCCAAAGAATGGTTAAAAATGGCTCTGCTTGCTTTTCTCTCTGCTATAAACCCCTTGTCCGAAGAAAACAAATTAGGTTATATTCTCTTTCAATTTCCTCCTTGGATAGAAAAAAGCCCAGAAATTATGGAATATTTATCCTGGCTTAGAGAAAACACCCCAGGAACTTTAGCCATAGAGTTCCGTCACCGTTCTTGGTTGGATGAGGATAATCGAGAGGAGACCTTTCGTTTCTTGCGCCAGGAAAGCCTAACCTATACCTGCGTAGACGAACCCCAACTACCCTGGACCGTGCCTCCCATAGTAGAAGCCACTACTGCAGAGCTTATAACTCGTTTCCATGGACGGAATAAAACAGCCTGGGAAAAGAAGGGAGCACCACCAGAAGAAAAATTCGCTTATCTTTACAAAAAAGAGGAATTAAACCAATGGAAAGAGGTGGTAAAGAAAAAATCTCCAGAGGTAGAGAAAGTTTTCTTGATGTTTAATAATTGTTTTCGTGATTATGCAGTGGTAAATGCTAAGCAAATGAACTATAGTATCCAACAAAATTTGTTAAACTGTTAAGAACTTTAAAAAGTAATTATATCGGAAGCTAAAATGGGAGATCGTGATACGGCAAGGGATACTATAATTTCTTTAGTTGTTTTTTTTCAGGTTTTCATTTTTTCTTTATCCTTTTGGGGGTTATGAGGGGGTCTTTTTCCCCCTCATAGTTCTGTCATTCCCGAAATCTTTTATCGGGAATCCAAAGGTTTTTAAATACTGTGGACCCCTGATAAAACCATTCAGGGGTGACGACACGGAGATGCTTTAAAATTTTAACGCCGTAGGCACGCTGGGACGATTCTTCCCAGCGTTATAATAGTTTGTAGTTTTTTTATCTAATTTGCTTTTAATCTTGCGCCGCAGGCTGTCTGTTTTTTGCTTTTTGGGGGTTATGAGGGGGGGTATGCCCCCTCATAGTATTGCGGTTAACTATATTTTTAACTGAGTGAGGTGAAATTATGGAAATCATCGATATATCTCTCCCCTTATCGGAGGAAACTCCCACCTATAAAGGGAGACAGGAGAAAAAACCTCGTTTAGAAAGAATAAGAACTCTCGCGGAAGGAGCTAATGAGACTCGTCTAACTCTGGAAACCCACACCGGAACTCATGTAGATGCTCCCCTTCATATGTTGCCGGCTTCTTCTATTGACCAGTTACCTCTTTCTTCTTTTCTGGGTCCGGCTTTAGTTATAGAAATAAGAGGAGTAGAAGTTATAACCCCAGAGCATCTCTCTCCTTTCCAGCAATTCCTATCTCCCCGGCAGTTTTTAATTGTGAAAACTGATAACTCTTTTTCTGACTTTTCTCGGGAAAATTTCGTTTACCTTTCGGCATCTGGTGCTTCCTATTTAGCTCAACAAGGGATAAAAGGGATAGGAATCGACTCTTTAGGTATAGAACGTGACCAACCTGGCCATCCCACCCACCGTCTTCTTTTAGAAAAAGGTATTCTAATATTCGAGGGGCTATATCTCCGGGAGGTAGAACCTGGTTTTTACTACTTTTTATGTTTTCCTCTTAAAATAAAAGGAGGAGATGGCTCTCCAGCACGAGCCATACTTTTTAGAATGTAAAATGAAAACTTTAATATTCTTTGGAGCCACAGGTAACCTCTTTACCCGGAAAATTTTTCCTGCCCTATCTTCTCTTTTTTATCGCTATGAGATGAAAGATGTAGTTCTCATAACCTTGGGAAGGCGTTTTTCTAACGAAGAAGATTACCGGAGATTTCTTCAAGAAATCTCCCCGGGAGAAAAAACAGAGCTATTGGAGCGGGTTTTCTATATCTCGGGAGATTTAGAAAACCCGGAAACCCCTTCCCAGCTCAGTCAATTAATTAGCAAAGTAGGAGAGGAAGAGGTAATATTTTATCTATCTCTTCCTCCGTCTCTTTATAAATCAGCTTTAAACACTATGGAGGTCACTCTATCTTCCATTTCACCTGTAGTAAAGAAAATAGCTTTAGAAAAACCCTTTGGTTCCAGCGAAAAAGATTTTGAAGAACTAGAAAAAGCTCTGAAAAAAAATTTCCGAGAGGAAGAAATCTTCTACGTCGACCATTATTTAGGAAAAGCCACCGTCCAAAACCTCATCATTCTCAAGGCTGAAAATCTATTTATAGAGAAACTTCTTTCCCAGTCTTTGGTAAAAGAAGTGCGTATCGCAGTAAGTGAAAAAGAAGGAGTGGGCGAAAGAAAAAAGTTTTACGAGGAAACGGGAGCTATAAAAGATATCCTCCAGAACCATCTTCTCCAGCTTTTCACGCTTTTAGCTATAGACATCCCTCCTCTCTGCGAAGAAGATAGAAAAGAGTGCCAGAGATTTTTAGAAAGTGTAGCCCAGGCCAAAAGCCAGCTGCTCACCCAGATTCAGCTACCTCCCCGGGAAGCTATTTACTTAGGACAGTATGAACATTACCGGGAAGAAGTAGGAAACCCTCACTCTCAGGTAGAAACTCTGGTTTACTTACCTTTTTATCTTTCTTCCAAGCGGTGGCAAGGAGTGCCTTTTCGAATGTTAACGGGAAAGAAAATGGCGGAGAGGGAATCATATATCGAGGTGGTGTTCCATTCCCATTTTCCAGAGGATAACCGTCTCCGCATAGAAATCCAGCCTGAGGAAAGAATAGACCTCTTAATAAGAGCAAAAGCTCCGGGACTGGGGTTATATTCTTCTCCTGTCCGACTAAATTTTAGTTATTCGGGAAGCTTTGGTGCCAACACTCCTGAAGCTTACGAAAAAATCATATACGACCTGTTAGCCGGGGATAGAACTCTGTTTCCCGATTCTACTTTCATTCGTCGGGCTTGGCGAGTGATAGACCAGTTGATTTCTGTTATCCAGAAAGAGGGAATTAAGCCCCGTCTTTATCCGGAAAATACTCTAACCCCGGGATATTTTTGGAGTTTACCGCTACAATAGCTCAAGTCTCCCGGGCGAAAATCAAACGGTTAGTTAATATAACCGAGACGAGTATGATACCCCACAAGGCACTAGCTAAATGAGAGCTCAATCCTAAAAGGTTAAAACCAGTAGCCACTACCTGCAAAACTACCATAGATAGAATCAGACCTCCCACTTTTCCAAACCCTCCTGAGGGGTTCACCCCTCCTAATACACAAGCCAAAACAGTGAGGAGGAGGTATGATTCTCCATATCCTGCCTGAGCAGCATTGAATCGGGCAGTCATAACTATTGAGGCTACTCCAGCTAAAAAACTACAGAGGAGATATACCCGAAAAATCACTCTTTTATTGTTAACTCCGGAAAAAAGAGTGGCAGTGGGATTAGAACCCAAAAGATATAATTGGATACCAAAAGGAGTCCGGTTGAGAATGAGAGACATAAAAGCAGCAGCAATCAAAAAGATGATAAAAGGCATGGGAATACCTAAAATCGTTCCATCTCCTAAGAAAAGAAAGCTTTGAGGAAAACCAGCTATCACGTATCCTTTCGTTATCACTAAAGCCACTCCTCGGATAAAAATCATCAGGCCCAGAGTGGCAATCATAGCCGGTATAGAGCAAAAAGCTACCAGTGTTCCTTTTAAAACTCCCAATCCCAGAGAGAGAACCAGGCCTAAAATAATGGCTAAAAAAGGTGAAAAATTAAATTGGGTCATAGATAAAGCAATTATAATCGCCGATAAGTTAGCCGTAGAAACTATCGATAAATCAATTCCTCCAGTCAGCATAGGAGACATCTGAGCCAAAGTTAAAAGACCCAGCAACGGTAGTTGGAAAGCAATAGCTTGCAAACTATGCAGTTCAAAGATTTTACCTTTAGTAAGTAACCCAAAGAGCAAGAATATAGCTACCAATATAATAACCAGAATAAGGAGTTGAGGGTTTTTGCTCTTGGAAAAGGGGTTACGGGACAAGAATTTCACCTTCCCTTTTGGCTTTGGCTTTTTGCTGGTAAGCACTAATTCCAGCCGCAGCTACAATTATGGCTCCCATTATGACTTCATGCCAGTAAGCCGAGGCTCTCATCAAAATCAACCCATTTTTAATGATGGCAATCAGCAAAACTCCCAAAAAAGCTCCCCCAGCACTTCCCGAACCTCCAAAGACACTAGCTCCACCTAAAATAGCAGCAGCTAAAATATCTAACTCTCCTCCCACTAAAGAGTTGGGTTGAATCATCTGGTTTAAAGAAGCATTAACGAAGGAAGCTAAACCAGCCAAAGCTCCCATAAAACAATAAACGAATAACTGAAGGCGAAATATGTTAAATCCCGCTCTCCTAGCTGCTTCTAAGTTTCCCCCTACAGCATAGATTTTCCGCCCCACAGGAAAGTATTTAAGAATCATCCAGGTAAATATAGCCAGAATTATCCACAGAAGGATAAAAATGGAAAAACCATACTCCACTCCTCGAGCATTAACTAAAGAAAAAACCTGTAATCGAGAAAAACTCCGGAAGGAAGGAGGAAAATTATATATCCATTTTCCTCCACTGAAAAACATCAAAAAACCAAAGAAAGCATTAAGGGTGGATATGGTAATTATCACCGGGTGAACTTTAGTATAATAAACTAAAGCCCCATTTATAGCTCCCAGAGCAATGCCAATGGGTATAGGAATGAGAAAAGCCACTAAGACATTATCTATGTAATAAGTAGTTATTATCAATCCCATAATATACTGAGCAATAGTAGCAGTGGCAGTAAAGGAGACATCTATTCCTCCCGAGATTAAAACTACCAACTCTCCCAAAGCTAAAATACCCAGGAAAGTATTACTGCGCAACATATCAAACCAGTTTTCCAGAGTCAGGAATTTAGGGTTTATCAGGGTAAGAAAGAAGGAAAGAGCCACAATAATTATCCCTAAATAAAATTCAGTTTGCTGAAATATTTTTTTATTGACCAAATAAGCTTCCCTTCCTATCACTGTAAGATAGTTTTTCTAAGTTCTTCTTCTCTGGTCTCCCAGGGGAAGAATTCCCCCACGATTTGACCATTTTTCATAACTAAAATCCGGTCGCAATTATTTAAAACTTCAGTTTCCTCATCCGATATAAATATTAAGCTGAGATTTCTTTGAGACAATTCTCGAATGGATTGATAAATACTTTCTTTAGCCGCCACATCTACTCCATGAGTAGGAGTATCGAGAATCAGGAGACGCGGGGAAGTTAAAATCCATTTGGCCAACACCACTTTCTGCTGGTTACCACCAGAGAGAGTTTTAACCGGCACTTCTACACTTTCAGTTTTAATATTAAACTCCCGAACCGCCTTTTCTGCCGCAGCCCTTTTTTTCTGCAAATCAACTAATCCCATTCCCTTTATTATCTGGCGGAGCACAGTAATTACTAAATTGTCCTCTACACTGTGGTCTAACACTAACCCTTGAATTAACCTATTTTCCGGAACATAACCAATCCCTAAATTAATTGCCACTTGGTTAGAATTGATAATTTGAGGTCGGCCTTCAAAATATATTTTCCCCTCATCAGGAGGGTTTAACCCAAAAATAGTAAGGGCAAGCTCTGTACGACCAGACCCTCGAGGACCAATCAACCCCAGAATTTCTCCTTGATAAAGAGAAAAACTCACTTTTTCATAATGACCTTTTTTAGTAAGATTTTCTACTCGCATAATTTCTTCTTTTTTAGATAAAGCTCGAACACTGGAAGGGCGAGAAGAAATCTCTTTACCCGTCATAAGGAAAGAGAGTCGCTTTTTATCTAATTCTTCTTGTTGAAAAGTTCCTATTTTTTTCCCATCTCGAAAAACAGTTACTCGGTCACTGATTTCTAATACCTCATCCAAACGATGGCTGATAAACAAAAAGGAGATATTACGAGCTTTAAGTTCATGGATAAAAGCAAACAATCGGTTTACTTCTCGGCGAGTAAGAGAAGAAGTAGGCTCATCTAAGATGATAAGCCGAGCCTCGCTGGCGATAGCTCGTAAGATGGCTACCAATTGTTGGTCGGCAACAGAGAGGCGGTTAACTTCAGTTTCCGGGTCAATACCTACTCCCAATTTATCCATCACTCGGGTAGCCTCAGCTTTGAGGTCTCTCCAGTTTATCAATTTCTGAGTTTTTTCTAAATAACGGTGAGAAAGGATGTTTTCTGCTACCGATAGGTTAGGAAAGAGAGATAAATCTTGGTGGACTACGTGAATTCCCAAACGAAAAGCATCAAAAGGATTGTTTATCTCTACCTTTTGACCGTTAACTTCAACTTCTGCTCCCTTTTCTGGCCTTACCACCCCAGTTATAATCTTCACCAGAGTGCTTTTCCCTGAACCATTTTCCCCCACCAAACCATGGACTTCACCGGGGAAAATAGTAAAATCTACTCCCTCTAAGGCCACTACTCCACCGTATCTTTTGCTTACATTTTTAAGAACTAAATAAGGCTTTTTTTGAACCTGTTCGGTTTTAGAGGACAACTGTTTCAGCTTCTCCTCATCATATTTCTAAGGAAGGGGGGAAATCCCCCCTCTCCTTAGAAGCCTAAAGACTCCGCCTCTTCGGCGGTTCTCATTAACTTGATTTGGTTAACTGAGATTACTTTTCCATCAATGCTTATAGGACCTAATCCTGGTATTTCCATTCCTTCAGTTATTTCTTTCCCATCGAGCATTTGCTTAGCGATATACACCATCGCATAACCAGCATCTTTAGGATCCCAAAGTTGAGCCCAATCTACTGCTCCAGTGCGCAGATATGGAGCTACAGTAGAAGGAATAGCGCTTCCCACTACAATAATTTGGTCTTCCATTCCTTTTTCTGTGACCGCTTGGGCTGCTCCAACAGGTCCTAAGCTTCCCCAACCAATAACTGCCTTGAGCTGATCTCCATAAGTAGTGATGAGGTCTAATACAGCTGCTCGAGAATCTTCAACACTTTCGGCAGTAGGAAGTCGAGAAGTTAGCTCTTTTAAGAAAGGATAGTTTTCAGCAGCATGTTTCAAAGCAGTATCAGCCCAGAAATTATGAAGAGGAACAGTCAAACTTCCCACTAACATAACAAAACCTGCGGGATTTTCAGGAGTGTATTTTTCCAATTCTCCACTCTCTTTTAGTTTCTCAACTATGGCATCAACAGGAGCTTTTCCGTATTGCACGCTATCGATGGTTTCTACGTCCCAGTCTACAGCCTCAGTTTCAAATGGTGACTCGTGAGTTAGAACCACTATCCCCTGCTCTCTCGCCCGGTTGAAGACTGGAGCCAAAGATTTGGCATCACTGGGAACCACACATATTGCATCCACTCCTCGAGTAACTAAATCTTCTACCATCTGAACTTGAGGAGCAGGGTCAGCAGTAGTTGGCCCCACCATATAAGCATTTACTCCAAAATCCTGAGCGGCCTGCTTTACTCCCTCCTCTAAACGGCTAAACCAGGGGATTCCTGCCACTTTAACTACTACTGCAATTTCATATGGCTCTTGCGCCCCCACTACCGCAGCCAACGAGAAAACCAGAGACACCACTATCAGAAAACTAACTAACGCCTTCTTCACCCCAATCACCTCCTATTTATTATAAACTTATCATTAATGATAAGTTCTTCATCATAAAAATATTATGTTTAAAACCCTAAATAAAAGTATATTCATTACCTCGCGAGTAGTCAATAAGGAAAGGGCTCAAACTCTAAGCTTTTAGAAATCAAGTTTACATTTTTTTCTTTACTTACTCTGCAATCAGTCAATGATCTTCCCTCACGAGTTCGCTATCTTACAGCACCTTAGTATCAGAGGGGGGAGGTAAATCTCTATAACACTTTCTTTGCATCACCGCAAGCTTAGCGGGTTTTACCAGCTCTCGTAACCCCGTTTTTGAAAAGCGAGATCGCCACGGGGTACGATAAAGCGACCCTCGCGATGACGGGAGGAGGCATTATAGGCTGCTTCGTCATTCTCGAGATCTTCAATCGGGAATCCGAACTATAGGGGGAGAAAAACTCCCCCTTATTAACCCCTTTCTTTTTTTTGTTACTGCAATGACCCTTCTTGTTCGTCACCCCTGAATGCCTCTATCAGGGGTCCAAAACTATAAAAGGGAAACCCCCTATCATCCCCCAAAAAGACAAAGACTACTGAGGAAAGAAGAATCCCTCGAGGCTCGCAATTGACCCAGAAAGGGATTGCTGCCATACCATACAGGAAAATGAAGCTCACGATGACGGAGAATTACAGTGTTAACTATGATATCTCTCTTAAACTTATATGATTGGGTTTACAGGGTTTAGAGGATATAGTTTAATCTCCTAGGTAGTTAGTAGTTATTCCTTTCTGTCCATTTATCTGTTTTGAAAATCTTCTGT
>ENA-UPSB01003178-UPSB01003178.1-bioreactor-metagenome-genome-assembly--contig:-NODE-3178-length-13428-cov-62.748299_pt1 | contig 13428 bp, 11 predicted proteins | sample MGYA00238182_ERZ773286 | MGnify/ENA primary metagenome ERZ773286 (study PRJEB29026, sample SAMN07631240) | bioreactor metagenome | isolation source: Switchgrass digestor | place: USA: Dartmouth... | reverse complement strand
ACCTTAGGAAAATTTATACATTTTTTCTTTATTCGTTTGTACGAAATTTAGGTATATAAGAAGGACATATATAAAATTTGACCTGCCTACTAATATACCTGCTGAGTATGTAACAAGTGCGTATCTTAGGATGGAAAAATACAGCGGTGCGACTCCAAGTATCAAGGCATACAGGGTGACGGGATATTGGGAATCCAGTACAATAACATGGAACAATCAACCAAGTTATACAACCACATACGCCTCTCCAACTGCTTACAACGATAGTGGTAATTGGTGGAGGATGACCGTTACAGACATAGTAAAGAGATGGTTTAACGGGACATATAGCAAGTATGGTTTCATGGTCAGGGATGATACGGAATCGGGAACGACGCAGTGGACAACTTTCTATTCATCCGATGCTTCTTCGCCACATAAGCCAGAGCTTCATATTAATTTTACTGGTTACGGCAGCCGACCATATGAATACGAAACATTTCCATATTTCAACTGTGCAAATTATGCATTAGATTATTACGATGAATGGGGTTTATCTTTTGGCATAACACTAGAAGGATTAAATTCTTGTTCGAATGAAGCTGATTTATGGACATATACTAAGAACTGCGTTAGTTCATGGTTGCAGAACCACATGAGTGGAAAGTATAATAGCTTATCAAGTTATCAATCCTATATAAGTGGGGGTAAATGGAGAGTAGTATTGCGAATGGGGTATGAAGATAGGAATGGCAACGGTATTGTTGATATTGATAATAGAGACCCATCTAAAGACTGTTATGATTTTCATTGGTGGTATCAAACAGATACAGGGCAGTGGGCTGAAAAAATGGGAGCATCGCCTTCAAATTTGGTGAGTGGTACTAATGCAAATACTAATCCATATAATGTGAACTGGCCTAATTCTTACTTTGGTTTTGCTCATTTCTATGATAGCAGCTGCGTATACTACGCAATCTGGGAATAAAAAGAAAGGTGGGATAATTTCATGAGCAAAAAAATGATTATAACTATAACTGTAAGTGCAGTGTTACTGGTGATTGGAGCCGGCGTAACCTATGCTTACTTGTCCGATATATTAGAAAGGCAGCCGGAGCCAAAGGGCGGTTACACTTTGGACTTCTTGAAACAGTATGTGGCTGAAAATCTGGCCGAAGAAAATGATGCTATTCCTGACAGCATTCCGCGCTATAAGGAAGAGGATTTGTTTTTTGGGACAGGTAAAATCTTTCCTTTGGGAGCGGATTCGGGATACAGTAAAGGCTTTAGCTTCACAACGAATTTTTTTGAAAGAATAGTAAAAATGTTTCCGGAGCCGCTGGTGAGAGAAATAGGCGACTATATCTATCTTGTCTATGACACAGATAATAATACCCGATTGTATCTGTTTTTCTCAAAGAAAAAAAGTCAAGGCATGTTAACTGATGGTTACCCTGTAATCATGAAAAAAAAGCTTGCTTATAAAGATTTTTCCCAATTACAGCCGGGTGATAATTTGCAGAAGGTGGAACAGATTGACCCTGTTATACCGTTGTACAGGAGAGTTTTCGATGAAGCAACGGATCACGTGCTTAAGCTGAATAAGGAAATGGGAATATATCTGACCTCTGTGCACCTGCTTGCAGACGGTATACTCAAAATTGAATACGACAGGACAGATGACGGAGAGTATGTTATCACAAATATTGTGTATAATGAAGATTTTATTCTTGATGGATTGGATGGGCAAACATGCTACAGAATACATGAAGTGGATTATGTGGATTAAATAAAGTTATAAATGCCAAAACAGGAATAATAACAATAACGATTGAGGGTAAAGAAATAAAAGGTAGAGTAAAAATTGGGGGGCAACAAAAACAGAGTATGCCTAACAATCCGTCGAAGGAAGCAATTATAACCTACTATGCAATAGATAGAGCAGGAGGCTGAATAAAACACATGTTCAGCTCCTGCTCTTTTTTTGTCATATATTTTGATACAATGCAATAAATTAATAGCAAGGTGTTATAAGCGAGGTGCTGTACATGAGGGTCATATACGTATCCAGAATACAGGCCATACGTATGCTTGTGGTGCTTGTGCTGGTTATAATCTCCATAATATACACTCAGACCACACAGTATGACGTCATAAGCGTGTTTTTAAACACCAAGCGGGAACTGCCGATATATTCTGTGGAAACCGATGAGAAGAAGATCGCCATATCCTTTGACGCGGCATGGGGAGCCGAATACACTGACGAGATACTGGAGATATTGAAGAAGAGGAACATCAAAGCCACGTTTTTCCTGGTAGGGTTTTGGGTAGACAAGTATCCTGAAAAGGTGAAGAGAATTGCATCGGAAGGCCATGAGATAGGCAACCATTCCACCACCCATCCGCATATGTCCCAGCTGAGCAGCCAGCAGATACGGATGGAGATTGAGACCACGCAGAAGAAGATAGAGGAGCTTGCAGGCGATAGGGCCGTTAAGCTGTTCAGGCCGCCTTTCGGCGACTATAATGATAGGCTCATACTTATCTGCAGGGAAATGGGTTTCTATCCTATACAATGGGATGTGGACTCGCTTGACTGGAAGGAATACGGCGTTGAGCACATGTTCAATCAGGTAACCAAGAAGGTTCGCAACGGCTCCATCGTACTGTTCCACAACAATGCCAAATACATCGTGCAGGCGCTGCCCCTTATTCTGGATCATCTACTCAAGGAGGGCTATACCATAGTTCCTATATCGGAGCTCATTTACAAGGATAATTACTATATAGATCATACGGGGCGCCAGAAGAAAATAGGCACATAATGAGCGAATAAAATGTCCATCATTTGAATAGCTATAATTTAGACAATATCGATGTACCGTTACCGGATAATAGTGCGAAACGATATAGATGAAATGATTTTTAGAAGGGAGAGGGATAAAATGGTAGAACACACTTCGGAAAATAATCAGGTATTGGTGGCCGGCAGAGTTGATTCTCAACCCACTTTTGCCCATGAGATATACGGCGAAGGTTTCTATAACTTCACTCTGGCGGTCCCCAGATTAAGCGGATACGTTGACCTGTTGCCCGTTACGGTTTCCGAAAGGCTGATCGACATAGGACAGCTTTCCGTGAATACCGAAGTGGTTATAAAGGGCCAGTTTCGGTCATACAACAAATACCTGGACGGGAAAAACAGGCTGATCCTCACTGTGTTTGCAAAGGACATAGCCTGGAAGGAGGAGGACGAGGAGATAAAAAATCCAAACCAGATTTACCTTGACGGATACATATGCAAGCCGCCCGTTTACAGAACCACGCCGCTTAACCGAGAAATAGCCGATGTTTTGCTGGCTGTCAACAGGCCCTACAATAAATCCGATTACATACCCATAATAATGTGGGGGAGGAATGCGCGGTTTACGCAGAATCTGGCGGTAGGTCAGCGTATTAAGATATGGGGCAGGATCCAGAGCCGGCCTTACCAGAAAAAGCTGCCAAACGGTGAAGTACACGATCGGGTAGCCTATGAGGTGTCGGTATCAAAACTTCAAGTGGTAAACGAGTGAAATAGATCTAAATTGCAATAATAAATGCAACACTTTTTAAAAAAAGTATGATATAGATATCCAAATTTTATCTTTTTCATTTGTAAAACTCCTTCTATGTTAGAATATAAAAGCATAGGAGGAGTTCTTATATGGCAAGAAAAAATTATGACACCGGAAAAGAAAGAACTTATTAGCAAACTCATTGAATAGAAGGAAAATCAGTTTACACAAAAATATTTACACTGCCTATTTACCCTGCCTATATATTCCCGCTCTACATGATTTCCAACAAGCAATGGATTTATATTGTTCAATATGACCTCATCTCCTACGCCTACATCAATATTTGTAAGATCTACAACGATATTGTTGATGTTTATTCTGCCCAGTATACGGGCGGGCCTGCCGTTTATAACAACCACTCCTTTTTTTTTCAGTAGCCTTACATCCTTCCATATATAGCTTAGTATGTCCCTAAGCCTAAACGAATCCCTCTTTTTTCCAAGACCGAATCCATCCACATAGCCAACAGGTACGATTCCGATTCTGGTTGGTTTTTTGGTCCTGTACGTGTTTGCGTAACCGATATTATGATTCTTCGGGAGCTCCCTGGACTCAATTATCCGAGATTTTAAATATCCGATTTTTTCAAGACCAAGGGTGTTATTTACCAAAATCCTGCCCAAAAAAGCGGAACCAATCCTGACAGCATCCAGATGCATCTCAGGAAACAGCAAAAATGCTGATGAATTGCATATATGGAGTAAACCTGGTTCAAGTCCGTTTTGTTGCATTAAGTCAATTGCGGTCATAAAGGTATTGTATTGTTTATGGACGGTTTTGGCTTTACTTGAAAATGAAAAGGAAAAGTGGGAATATGTACCGGTAATTTGTATATTGTCCAGGGTTTTAATAAAAGAGCATACATCTGGTATTTCCCGGGGTAAAAAGCCGAACCTTCCAAATCCGGTGTCAATCTTTAAATGGAAATTTGCCGTTACGTTTAATGAAGAAGCGGCATCGTTCAAAACCCGGGCCGATGTCATTGATCCGACCGTTGCAATTATTTCATTCTTTGCAATAAGCTGAGCTTCTTCAAGCTGACAGGTGGGAGTAAGTAGCAGTATTTGAGCAGATATGCCGTTTTCTCTTAACTTTAATCCATCTCTTATATCAGCAACGGCAAAAAAATCTATGCCATTTTGCTGCAAGATATTGGCAAACTCCAACAGGCCAAGGCCATAAGCATTTGCTTTAAGGACAGCAATTATTTTCGAACGGGAATGACTCTTTATCAGCTCAATATTTTTTATAAGCTTGTCCGTATCGATTACTAATTTATTCATTGCAGGTATTTTACCTCCGGCTCAGCCTATTCTTAATTACGAACAACCTTCTCCGTAATTTCCGATATATGGCTTCGGACTTTTCAGCCATGAAATAGATGAAGGGGTTAAATACATAATCCAATTCTCCGACAAACTCGGTAAATTTACCGCCAAATCCCTTTTTAAACCGATATAACCCGTATAAAGGATGGTTTTCATCAAGATTTCCCGATACGCCTCTAAAATCGTATATATCGCATCCTTTTTCCAGAGCCCATTTTATCATCTCCCATTGGAGAAGATGGTTGGGCATTACATTCCTGTGTTGATTGCTGCTTGCTCCATAAAGATACCAGCACTTGTTGCCGTACAATACTGCGATGGTTCCGGCGATCATTTTTCCTTGGTAAAAGGCCAGATAAAGCCTTATATTATCAGGTCCCAGGCAATCAAGCATCTTTTCAAAGTATGAAGCGCTTCTGACTACAAATTTATCCCTGATTCCTGTTTCAACCATTATTTTATGAAATTCCGGTATGTCTTCTTTTGTACCTATTCTGATTTCCACTCCTTTTCTAATTGCCAAACGAATATTGTACCTTACTTTATGATGAAAGGACATCATCAGCTCTTCTTCCGTTTTGTTCCTAAGATCAAGGCGAAAAACAAATCTGGGTTGTGCTCCTTCGAAATCCTTGGAATGATCCTTGATTTTCATTTTCAGTTCTTTAGCTATTTTTATAAATTCTCTGTCATCTTTTTCTATATCCGGGTCGAGCTTCAGAACATAGCTTTTATACTTCCCGGCAATTTCCTTGGCTTTATCGATTAACTTTCTGATGGTGTCCCGATCATGTATGTCGCATACCGGTCCTCGGGGGGAATACATTATGGTATAATTTATGAAGGGGAGCTTTCTTATAAGCAAGCTCATTGATCCTTTAATATTTCCGTTCTCGTCATTTACTGTAATAATTTCATTGTGCCAGTTTGATTTAACCTTTGCCCATTTAAGCGATTGCAAAAAATGCCCTTTGGGATGTTTCTGTAAAAACTCTTCATATTTTTCTATATCAATATTGTTCAATATTTGTTCCTCCTACACAAAAAAATTTTGACATTATTTATTTCACATGTAAGGTGCTCTTCATTATATATACCTTTCAAAAATAATAAAAGTTTTTGTTTTCTAAATTGCAATATTAAATGCAACGCTTTTTGAGAGAAAAGCATAATATAGTTCTATTATTTTTCAGGTGTTGCATTTAATTTTACAACGAGTCCGAGTGAAATAAAGTGTCTTCGGACACTTTATTTCTTTTCTGGGCTTACATATTGTGCTAAAATAAAAAAAGAAGAACCCTTCATGCGGGTTCTTCCGTGGTAGTGTTTGTTGGAGCTGGTATGAGCAACCGTTGGCCGGGATATATGAGATCAGGACGAGGAATGTTGTTCAGTCGGATCAAAGCATCCAGCGGCACGTTGAATCTTTCTGCGATGCTGTAGAGGGTGTCTCCCGGTTGTACGATGTATATTCGGCCGCCCGGTGGTGGCTTTGGGGGTTCTGCGCCCGGTATGAATATCCTTTGACCCGGATAAATGATGTACGGGGGTGGGATCTGGTTGACCCTTATGAGCTCGGTCAGCGATACGTTATATCTCTGCGCAATCTTATAAAGCGTATCACCGGGTTGCACGATGTAGAAGAATCCTTTATCGGGTGGGACAGGCCCTTCGGGGATTTCCAGCAGCTGCCCTGGGTAGATCAGGCTGGGATTGGCGATGTTGTTAACGGCGAGGATGGCTTCTATAGTGGTGTTGAATTTCTGTGCGATCTTGTAGAGGGTGTCGCCTGGCTGGACGATGTATGTCATCAGCTTTCCCTCCTTTAGGCGCTGTATTATTATATGTATATGCAGGACGGGAGGGATATGTTACTGTTTTTTTATGCAATGAGGTTGCTTGTAAAGTATAACGATTAGGGGGAATTGCAAAGTTACTGTATATGAGGCTGTTCCAAATACCGCCTGTTGGGGATGGGGCAGCCTTAAATGGCGGACTACAAATACCCCAACCTTGTAAACCGGTGCGGATGCTGCACCGTTTAGATGAGGGGGCCAGGGAAATGGAATATCGTTCTAAAATCAAGGATGAGCTGGTTGATCAGCTGTTTAGGGCCATACTGAGCCTTGAAACGATGGAGGAATGCTATCGCTTCTTTGAGGACCTGTGTACCATAAGCGAGATCAAATCCCTGGCACAGAGGTTGGAGGTGGCCAGGATGCTCAAGGAGAAAAATACCTATAGCGAGATAGCTGAAAAGACCGGGGCCAGCACCGCTACCATAAGCCGGGTAAACAGGTTTTTGCATTATGGCTCCGATGGGTACAATATAGTGCTGGACAGGATATCCAATAAGCAGTCGACATAAAAAAGCGGGTGAGGATTTTATGACGGAGAATGTAAAAAATAGGTTTCGCGAGCTAAGGGATAGGATAATCGAGCTGCAGTACAGCCATTTGAACGAGATGCAAAGGAAAGCGGTGCTGACCACACAGGGTCCTCTGCTGGTGCTGGCAGGTGCCGGATCGGGTAAGACCACGGTGCTGGTAAACAGAATCGCACACCTGCTCAAATTCGGGTGTGCTTATGGGAGCGACTATGTGCCGAAGGACCTGACCCTTCGGGATATCGATTATATGGAGGAATATATAGACCTATGTCAGGATAGAGGTGAGGTAATCCCTCTGCCCGAGCGTTTCCTGGCGTTGCTGTCCTACAGGGCTGCCTTTCCGGGCAGCATACTGGCCATTACCTTTACCAATAAAGCGGCCAAGGAGATGAAAGAGAGGGTAATTCAGCTGGTAGGGGAAGCGGCCTATGACATATGGGTCAGTACCTTTCATTCCGCCTGCGTGAGAATACTCAGGCGGGAAATCGATAAGATAGGATATTCCCGGAGTTTCGTTATATACGACGATTCCGACCAGTTGGCGGTGATCAAGGATTGCATCAAGGAACTTAACCTTAACGAGAAATACTATGATCCAAAGGAGATCAGAACTCTGATAAGCCGCCTCAAGGACCAGATGGAGGGCCCGCGGGAGTATATGGAGGGGGTAAGGGGCCAGTTCAGGCAGGAGAAGATAGGCCGCATATATCAGCTTTACGAGGCCAAGCTAAAAAAGAACAATGCTCTGGATTTCGGCGATCTCATAAACAAAACGGTAGAGCTGTTTCGTTTAAGGCCGGATGTGCTCGATTACTACCGGAAGAAATTCCAGTACATACTGGTTGACGAATATCAGGACACCAATATGGCCCAGTACATGCTCGTAAAAATGCTTTCTGAGTTTCACGGGAATGTCTGTGCTGTGGGGGATGACGACCAGGCTATTTACGGATGGCGGGGTGCCGATATAAGAAATATACTGGAATTCGAGAGGGATTTCCCCAATGCCACCGTCATCAAGCTGGAGGAGAATTATCGCTCATCTCAGATCATACTGGATGCGGCCAACAGCGTCATACAGAACAATAGGGGGCGGAAGCCCAAGAAGCTGTGGACCCAGCGCAAGCAGGGCGATAAAGTGCAGATATACGAGGCATACAACGAACACGACGAGGCTGACTTCATATGCCGCCATATCAAGGATTTGATGCATCTGGAAGGGCGCCAGGCAGGAGAGTTTGCTGTGCTGTACCGGGTAAACGCGCAGTCCCGCGTGCTGGAGGAGGCCATGATAAAGTACGGCATTCCCTATCGGATATACAAGGGGTTGCGGTTTTATGACCGGAAGGAGATAAAGGACGTGATTGCTTACCTGCGCGTCATCGTAAACCCGGCCGATGACGTGAGCCTGAAGCGCATAATAAACGTTCCCAAAAGGGGTATAGGCCCTGCAACCATAGAGGCCCTCGAGAGGGCAGCGGTAGAGATGGATGACAGCATATTTGGAGTTGCCATAGATTTGGACAAGAACGGGGTGCTTTCGGGTAGGACTGCTGCCAGGGTCAAATCGTTTGTCAACCTCATAATGCAGCTAATAGCCTTAAAGGATACCATGGGCATTGTGGATTTCGTCCATACGGTGCTGGATGAGACGGGGTATCGTAGCGAACTGGAAAGAGAAGGCACGGAGGATGCCCTGGGGCGTTTGGAGAATATAAAAGAATTTATTTCGGCTGCTGCCGAGTTTGAGAAAACCAATGAGGGAGCTAGCCTGGTGGACTTTCTGGAAAACATTGCGCTGGTGTCCGATGTCGACGAGGTAGGCGAGGACCAGTCGGCTGTGGTACTCATGACGCTGCACAGCGCCAAAGGGCTGGAGTTCCCCGTGGTATTTATGGCAGGGCTGGAGGAAGGCCTGTTTCCTTTGTTAAGGGCCATAGACAATCCCGATGAGCTGGAAGAGGAGCGCAGGCTGTGCTACGTGGGCCTTACCCGTGCCAAGCAGCGGCTTTACTTATCTTATGCCCGGAACAGGACCCTTTACGGCAATTCGATGCTGAGCATGCCCTCCCGGTTTATAAAGGAGATCCCGGCAGAGTTGATGGAGCCGGCTGCAGGAGGATATACGTTCGCATTTGGCGATTTTGGCATCAGAAGGGGTACAAGCCTTGGCCCGTTTGCTGCTTTTAATTCTGTGCCCCGGAAGGCGACCGATAGTAAAACCGGTTCATCTGCCAGGTTTGGGCTGGGGGATAGGGTTCTTCACCAGCGATTTGGTGTGGGCACGGTAGTTGCCATGGATGGTGAAGGGGATGACCTCAGAATTCAGATCGCATTTGAGCAGGGTGGTATTAGAAAATTTATGGCCAACGTAGCCCCTCTTAAAAAGCTTTGATGGCAGGATACGATAATTTTAGCTTTAAGATGGTGTGGTGATGTGTATGGATATCAAGCAGGCAAGGGAAGAGATAGAAAAGCTCAGGGAAGAGATAAGGAAGCACGACTATTACTATTATGTTCTGGATCAGCCGGTCATATCGGACGATGAGTATGATGCCCTGATGAGGCGCCTGATGTGGCTGGAGCAGGTTTTTCCCGAGCTTGTGACTCCCGACTCGCCAACCCAGAGGGTGGGCGGGCAACCCGTGAAGGCGTTTGGTACGGTCCAGCACAGGGTGCCCATGCTCAGCCTGGCCAATGCCTTCGGCGAAGGGGAACTTAAGGATTTTGATCGCCGGGTGAGAAACGGCGTGGGCGATGACGTTGAGTATGTGGTTGAGTACAAGATAGACGGCTTGTCGGTTGCCCTGTGGTATGAAAACGGCGTGTTTGTGCGCGGGGCTACGCGGGGAGATGGATACACCGGCGAGGACGTTACCGAAAACTTAAAGACCATAAGGAGCATTCCGCTTAGGCTTAACAAGCCCCTTACCCTCGAGGTGAGGGGGGAGGTCTTTATGGCCAAAAAGGACTTTGAAGCCCTGAATGAACAGCGGCGCCAGCAGGGACAGCCCTTGTTTGCCAACCCCAGGAACGCCGCTGCGGGGTCTTTGAGGCAGCTTGACCCCCGCGTTACGGCTTCCAGGCCTTTGGACATCTTTTTATTCAACCTTCAGTATATACAGGATGCACCGATGCCGGAGACCCATTGCGATGCCCTTGAACTGATGCGCGAGGTGGGGTTTAAGACATCTCCCGTTCTATGCCGTTCGCGGCATATAGATGATGTTATCCAATTGTGCCTTGAATGGCATGAGAAGAGGCATTCGCTGTGGTTTGACATAGATGGCCTTGTTATAAAGGTCAACAATCTGAGGCAAAGGGACATGCTGGGGGCTACTTCCAAAAATCCCAGATGGGCCATTGCCTATAAGTTCCCTGCAGAGCAAAAGGAGTCGGTTATACGCGACATAATCGTGCAGGTGGGAAGAACGGGCATTTTGACCCCTACCGCAGTGTTTGACCCGGTACCGGTGGGAGGCTCCATAGTTTCGCGGGCCACCCTTCACAATGAGGATTATATAAGGGAGAAGGATATACGTATCGGGGATACCGTCGTTATCCGAAAGGCCGGGGATGTGATACCCGAAGTGGTAGAGGTAAGGAAGGAAAAGAGGACGGGGAATGAGAAGATCTTCGTAATGCCCAGGCACTGTCCGGTATGCGGTGCCGATGTCATACGCCTCGAGGGCGAAGCGGCTACCAGGTGTACCGGAAATGCATGTCCGGCCCAGATTAAGCGTTTGGTAATCCATTTTGCTTCCAGAGATGCCATGGATATACAGGGCATGGGACCGGCTGTGGTAAATCAGCTGCTTGATAGAGGGATTATCAGGGATGTAGCCGATTTGTACTATTTGAAGTATGAAGATTTAATAGGGATCGACAGAATGGGCGATAAATCCGTCAGGAACCTATTAGAGGCCATCGAGCAGAGCAAGGATAGGGGGCTTGCACGGCTGCTGTTCGGCCTGGGCATCCCCCTGGTGGGCGCAAGGGCAGCCCAGCTGATAGCCCAGCATTTTGGCCACATCGACGGAATAATGAGGGCAAAGAAGGAGGACCTTCTGGAGATTGAAGAGATAGGGAATAAGATCGCCGAAAGCATAGTGGCTTTCTTCAATGAAGAACAAAACGTCAGGATTGTAGAAAAGCTCAAGGCAGCCGGCGTACTGGTGGAGCAGCCGGGTTTGTCGCTGCATGATGAGTCGCTTAAAGGGTTGACCTTTGTTTTGACCGGTACTCTGAGCGGTTATACCCGCGATGAGGCCACGCGACTCATTGAGGAAAGGGGCGGCAAGGTCTCAAACAGCGTGAGCAAAAAGACTAATTATGTGGTGGTGGGAGAAAATCCCGGGAGCAAGCTGGAAAAGGCGCGGGCTCTCGGCGTTGCTATACTCAATGAGGAGGAGTTTGAACGGCTGTTGAACATAAGATAGTTGAAGATGTAGGGGCTTTAGGAAACCAGAGTTTCCTAAAGCCCCTTCTTTACATTAGATATGCTATATAGAGCTAGAGCATGGTCCGCCTATATGCCATTGAAGCATGATCTGCCTATATGCCCTTCAAGCATGATCTGCATATATATCCTTCAAACATGATCCCAGGTTGTCATATTATCAATCCCAGGTTTTTATGGTTCATTGTAAATAATGTAGAATAATCTTCCACCTTTCTAATTTATCTTCGAATCGCATTGTATTTGCTGGACTTGTGGACGGCAACCCGTGAAATGATAAGTCTGCTTTAAGTTGCATTTTCCCCATTACCAGTTTTTTGAATAATTCTTCTGCTTTGCTCCCGTTAAAAAATACCGCTTTTATACCGGGATAGATATTGAAAAAGGTTTCGAAATCATTGCAGACGGGGTTAACTATTCTGGAATCGCTGCTTCCTTCCCTATCGCAGCTTTTCAATACGTCCCAAAGGGCAATGCGGTGGTTTAATAAAAATATCTTTCTTTTTTCGTAATCTTCTTCAATGTCTTTGTTAAAAAGTTTATATATTATCTTCCAAAACTGATTCTGCTTATTGCCGTAGTACTGCTGTTTTTTAAGAGACGTTATGCTAGGCATGGTCCCCAGGATCAATATTTTGCAGTTTTTATCTACTATCGGTTCAAATGAAGTAATCATTTTTACTTACCCCCAGTTATTTCCTATTTGAGCGAATAGGTTTAATAGGTTCACCGAAGTACTCTTTATTTGACACATCCTTCAAATTTTAAAAGATCGTTGAGCAGATCATTTACCCAGTTCCCCATTAATGTTGGTCCGATATGATCTTTTACTGTTAATTATATTAATTATAATGAACAGGTAAAAACTTTTTCATGTTTAAACGGGTATTATATATGAGCAATGTAATGATGAATGGGATGGGTGATAATTAATGCTTCCGCATTGCTGCTAAATAGTAAAAGCCGTAGACCGCTGTATTTGCTTTCGCCCTCTTTGGCGTATTTCCGACAGCTATTTTTTTCGTCTGTATTATAAACAGTTTTTTCGATCTTTTACGAGCAAAAATAGTCCTAATTTACTATCCTCGAAATATTGATTTTGGATCAGGTTTATGCTTAAATAAAAATGCCAATGGCGGATTTGTAATATTTTGATTTATTGTAAACTACAGTAAATTTATGCATGGAAAGGAGGTGAAATGTTGAGAAGAAGGGTTGTAGCATGTCTGCTTATCGTGCTTATGCTATCAGCACTACTTCCGCAGCAAGCGTTGGGAGCTACACTGTTGAAGCGGGGTAGCCGCGGTGCAGCGGTACAGCAGCTTCAGCAGCAGCTCATAAAGCTGGGCTTTCTGAAAGGTAGTGCTGATGGTATTTTTGGCCCTCAAACCGAAGCTGCCGTTAGGAGCTTCCAAAAAGCCTACGGTCTGAAACAGGATGGCATAGCCGGTCCGGCCACGCTGGGCAAGCTAGCCGAGGTTTTATCCGGCTCTAAAGGGAATGATGGTTCGTCATCTCCTCCACAATCGCCGCCGCAGAGTGGTGGCTCAAGCGGTAGTTCGAGCGCTCCGATCACCACGACGTTGAAGCTGGGGAGTAAAGGAAGCCAGGTGGTGACGCTGCAGAAGCGGTTGAACGAGCTTGGCTACAACT
>ENA-UPSB01003174-UPSB01003174.1-bioreactor-metagenome-genome-assembly--contig:-NODE-3174-length-13450-cov-5.279881_pt1 | contig 13450 bp, 10 predicted proteins | sample MGYA00238182_ERZ773286 | MGnify/ENA primary metagenome ERZ773286 (study PRJEB29026, sample SAMN07631240) | bioreactor metagenome | isolation source: Switchgrass digestor | place: USA: Dartmouth... | reverse complement strand
TATAAGGAGCGATCATGGCGTTCACCCCCACACGAGACCGCATCAAACCCGAGGAGATCCAGACCACTACGGTGCGCCGGCCGGAATGGATCAAAGTGCGTGCCCCGGCTGGCGAGACGTACGAGTGGCTGCAGGGTCTGATGCGCAGCAAGGATCTGCACACCGTATGCGAGGAGGCGATGTGCCCGAACATCGGCGAATGCTGGGGCGCCGGCACAGCCACCTTCCTGCTCATGGGCGATATCTGCACACGCTCCTGCGGATTCTGTGATATTAAACGCGGTCAGCCCACGCCGCTCGACTGGCTGGAGCCGGAACGGGTGGCGCAGGCTGTGAAGCAAATGAACCTGAAACACGCGGTCATCACCAGCGTTAACCGCGATGACCGCAAAGACGGTGGTGCCCCGATCTTTGCCATGGTGATCCGGCGCATCCGGCAGATTCACCCGGGCTGTTCGATTGAAGTCCTGATCCCCGATTTTAAGGGCAGCCTGGAAGCGCTGCGGATTGTGATGGAGGCGCGGCCGGAAATTCTCAACCACAACGTCGAAACTGTACCGCGCCTGTTCAAGAAAGTGCAGCCCCAGGATCGTTATGAATGGGCGGCGGCCACCCTGAGCAACGCAAAGAAGCTCGACCCTGAGGTGCTGACCAAGTCGGGCATCATGGTTGGCCTGGGCGAGACGATGGAAGAAGTCAAAGCAGTGATGCGCGACCAGCGCAGCTGGGGCGTGGATATTCTCACCATCGGTCAGTACCTGCAGCCAAGCAAGCGTCACCTGCCCATTGAGCGCTACTACACGCCTGAAGAATTTCAGGAGCTCAAACGCTACGGATTAGAGATTGGCTTCAAGTGGGTGGAAAGCGGACCGCTGGTGCGCTCTTCGTACCGGGCTGCCGAACAGGTGCGCGCCCTGAGTGTTGTACACCGCAAACTGTACGGCTCTTCATAGTTACTTTACAGGTATAAAAAAACAGAATACAGGGAGCCGTCTGAACTGGCGGCTCTCTGTTTTTTACAGCAGCAGGCCTGCACACGGTTTTTCTCTGCATTCATAAGGAAAGCCCCTGTGTGGGCTGTGCAGCATGCCTGCTGCCGTTCTACAGGCTTACCTGCATTTGAGATCGTATCTCCGGTCAGGTACTGCGCCTCGCCTTTTCTCAGGTTTGCAGAAATGGCGCCTGTCTTATAGCTTTCAGCGGCACTTATCCAGAAGCGGTATCGCCGCAGGGCTGCCCGACTGAACAACCGCCCGATCATCAACCTGTCGGGGATACACAGAAAAAATCAACAAGGAGATGTGCACATCATGACATCAGAGGTGGATATCATACTCCGTCTTGCCGTGGCGACCGGGCTGGGCCTGGTCATCGGATATGAACGGGAACGCCAGAATCAGACTGCCGGGCTGCGCACGCACATGGTTCTGGTGATCGGCGCCGCCCTGGCGATGATCATTTCCATCAACCTGGCAACCGAGTACCGGGAAATTGCCCCCAATGGAGACCCGGCCCGCCTGGCAGCGCAGGTCATTTCCGGGATTGGTTTTCTGGGGGCCGGCGCTATCCTGAGATACGGCACGAATGTCATCGGGCTGACAACTGCAACTTCCATGTGGACCATGGCGATCGTCGGCCTTGCCATCGGCGCCGGGTATTTTCTGGCCGGTATCGCAACCACAGCCATCCTTTTTGTGATTCTGGCCGTAGTGAACATCTTCGAGGAGAAGGTCATCTCAACCTACAACACGGTGCACCTGATCGTAGAAGCAGATGACCAGGCCGATATCGTCACTGAGATCAAAGCTATACTCACCCGGCGGGAACGCAACGTGAGAACCTTCGGGCTGGACCGGAACCTTGAACAATCTACCCTGATGATCGATGTGATGCTGCGCATCTGGCACAACGAGACTCCCGAAGGTATCGTGGCTGAAATCGCCAAAGTAGAAGGCGTGCGCCGCGTGAAAGTCAGTGAATAGCTGCTGTGAAAAGCAAACAGCGCCAGGGTGGAACAGAATATTAAGCAAAACGGGACCCTATTCAGGGTCCCGTTCACGTTCTTGTCTTTACGATGTCTTACAGGCTGCCCAGCAGCGAAGAAGAAGCCCAATGGAAGAGAGGTTCTGAGAAAACGATCAGCAGGATTGCCGCTGCCGCAGAGCCTGCTGCGGTGAGGTACAACCACGGATCGGTGCGGGCGGTAGGTTCGCCGTCCTGCATGTACATCACGATCACGACACGCAGATAGTAGAAAGCGGAGATTACAGAGGTGAGCACACCGATGACCGCCAGCCAGACAAACCCGCCTTCCAGCACAGTGCGGAACAGGTAGAACTTGCCGACGAAGCCGATTGTGGGCGGAACCCCGGCGAAAGAGAACATGGCGATCGCCATGGCTGCTGCATAGATGGGGTATTTACGGCCCAACCCGGCATAGTCCCGCAGATCCAGCCCGTAGCCTTCCGCCTGTTCGAGGGCGATGACCACGGCCCATGCGGCGAAGCTGGTCACGCCGTAGGCCAGGAGGTAAAACAACGCCGACGCAACCGCATTCTGCGCCACGATTTCCTGTTCCATGGGAACCAGCGCCATCAGAATGTATCCGGCATGTGCAATGCTGGAATAAGCCAGCAGGCGCTTCATATTGGACTGTGCGATGGCCACCACGTTCCCCAGGATCATGGTCAGGGCGGCCACGCCCCACAGGATAGGGGTCATATCTATATCCAGTTGGGGCAGGGCGATGAAGAACAGGCGCAGCAGCGCCGCAAAGCCGCCTGCCTTCGCCCCCACCGCCATAAACGCCACGATCGCCGTCGGTGCGCCCTGGTAGACATCCGGCGTCCACATATGGAAGGGGACCGCGGCAACCTTGAACCCCAGGCCGATCAACACCAGCGCCGTCCCGATCGCCAGCAGGGTCATATTGACCTCACTCTGCATCAGGGTGGCGAGGATCGCAGACATGTTGGTCGAACCGGTTGCGCCGTAAATCAGGGCAACGCCGTAGATCACAAAACCGGTGGAAAAAGCACCCAGCAGGAAATACTTGAGCGCAGCTTCCTCCGAAGTGATTCGATCGGGATCAAAGCCCGACAGCACGTACAGCGGGATGGAGAGCAGTTCCAGCGCCAGGAAGACGATGATCAGGTCGGCGGCATGCGCCATGAGCATCATCCCGGTGATTGAGAACAGCAGCAGAGAATAATACTCTCCGCGCTCGATGCCCATGCGCTTGAGATAATCGTACGCCACAGCAACGCCCAGAATTCCGCTGACCAGGAAGATCACGTTCAGGAAGGTGGCAAACCCATCGACAATGATCATGTCGACGAAGGCCGTCCTCCCATCAGCGGGCCGCAGAATCGTCAAAACCAGAGCGACCAGAAGCCCCAGCGCTGCCAGTGCAGCGGTGATCCCTTTCTGACGCCGTGGAATGACCAAATCCACGAGCAGGAGCACCATTGCCCACACCATGAGAATGGTGAACGGCAGAACGGCATTCAGGTTTAAAAACAGATCTTGAATGGACATAAGCCGCCTTATGGTAAAGCTGCCACGCTGACGCTCTCGACAATCGCTACCAGGTTATCAACTGCCGGCGCCATGAGGTCAAAGAACGGTTTGGGATAAAGGCCGATCCAGAAGATGAAGACCAGCAGCGGGACCAGGGTGACGATCTCGCGCCAGTTAAGGTCGCTCAGCTTTGCGTTTTCCTCGTGGGTGACCGGTCCCAGGAACATCTTCTGGAACATGTAAAGCATATAAACTGCCGCCAGGATGACACCAATGGCAGCCAGACCGGCGAACCAGCGGGAACCCAGAGCACCTTCGGTTCCGGCGCCCCAGGCACCGAGCAGGATCGTGAACTCGCCTACGAAGCCGTTGAGGCCGGGCAGGCCCATCGAAGAGAGAGCGACGATCAGGGTCAGGGCGCCGTAGATGGGCATAATCTTCCACAGACCGCCAAAGGCATCCAGTTCGCGAGTGTGACGGCGTTCGTAAATCATACCGACGACGAGGAAGAGGGCACCTGTGCTGAGACCGTGGTTGATCATCTGCAGGATGGCACCCTGAACACCGATCGAGTTAAGCGCGGTGAGGCCCAGCATCACAAAACCCAGGTGGCTCACAGAAGAATAAGCTACCAGCTTCTTCACGTCCTTCTGGGCGAAGGAAACAATAGCGCCGTAGATGATACCGATCACCGCCAGGACAGCCAGCCAGGGGGCGAGCCGAACGGCCGCTTCGGGGAAGAGAGGGATGTTGAAGCGTAGAAAGCCGTAGGTACCCATCTTCAGCAGGACACCAGCCAGGATCACCGAACCGGCGGTTGGCGCTTCAACGTGAGCATCTGGAAGCCAGGAGTGCAGCGGCCACATGGGCACCTTGATCGCAAATGCGGCTGCAAAGGCCAGGAACAGCCAGAACTGGACATTCCCCGGTAAACCAATATTAATCAAATCGGGTACGGCGAACGTACCGCCCTGAATGCCCAGATACAGGATTGCCAGCAGCATCAGGATCGAGCCGGCCATGGTGTAGAGGAAGAACTTAATGGCAGCGTACATGCGGCGCGGACCGCCCCAGATGCCAATCAGGAAGTACATTGGCACCAGGGTGAATTCCCAGAAGATGTAGAACAGGAACAGATCCTGCGCCAGGAACACGCCGACCATACCCACTTCCAGCAGCAGGAAGAAGAGCATAAAGTCTTTTACACGCTCCTCCACGGCCGTCCAGGTGGAGAAAATGGAGATCGGTGTGAGGAAGGTGGTGAGCATCAACAGCAGGATGCTCAGGCCATCCACGCCCAGGAAGTAGGAGATGTTGAAGCCGGCCACCTGAATCCAGGGATAGCGGACAACGAGTTGAAGTCCAGGTTCCGCCGGGTTGAATTGAAGCAGGACAACGACTGAGAACACAAAGGTGATCAGTGAGGTGATCAGGGCCACCCAGCGAACGGCATCTTTCTGCTCATTTTTCAAAAACAACAGGATGAGCACGCCGACCAGGGGGAAGAAGGTGACCAGGTTCAGAGGGTGAAGAAGAAATTCCATGGTTTATGCCTCACCAACGGGATAGAGATTATCGCAAGATCAAGTAGCCAATGATAATGACCACGCCCAGGAAAACCGAGAGGGCGTAATTGCGCACAAAGCCGGTCTGGATCTGGCGCAGTCCACCTGCTGCCCATTGTAAGAAGCGGGCAATCCCGGCGGAGACTGCGTCGATCACGCCCAGGTCGATGCGCAGGGCCAGCAGGCGTGAGAGCAGCCTGAAGCCGCCGGCAATAACCGTATCGTGGAACCAGTCGTGCCAGAAGCGCCAGTCCACCGCATCTGCCAGGAACCCGGCCAACGCGTTGTACGGTTTGACGAACAGCGCAGCGTACACTTCATCAATCCAGTACTTGTTCTCCAGCACCGAGAAAACCGGTCCCGCGAACGCGCGCAGCGGGTCATCCGGACGCCGGGCTGCAGGAAGCTTCAGCTGTTCCTGGTAGCGGCGGTAGTAGATCAGATAGGCCAGACCGATCGCTGCCAGCGCCAGGATCGTGGCTGTGACTGCAATCGTCGGGTTGAATTCCCCGACCAGGACCGCATGCCCACCTGCCAGTGACACGGCCTCTTCGCTGATCCGAATGGTGTTGGCCAGCCAGTCCGAAAGAGAATGGATTCCAGGCAGATTCAGGACACCGCCGGCGACCGAAAGAACTGCCAGGATGATCAGCGGGATGGTCATCACCGGAGGGTTCTCAACAGCGTGCTCTGCCGGAAGGGTTCGCGGTTCGCCGAAGAAGACCAGGAAAATCTGGCGTCCCATGTAAAAGGCTGTGAAGAAAGCTGCAATGACCAGCATCCAGTAGACGGCCGGCTGCAGATGGAGGGCTTCAGCCAGAATTTCATCCTTCGACCAGAAGCCAGACAGCGGGAAGATGCCCGCCAGCGCCAGCGCGCCGATCAGGTACACCCAGAAGGTCGTCTTCATCCGCGTGCGCAGACCGCCCATATTGCGCATGTCCTGCGGGTCGATGTGCTGCCCTCCCACCAGTTTCAACTGCTTCTTCAGACGCGGGTCGTGAGACACATGATGCTCCCCTGCCTCCATCCCCTGGATCACGGAACCGGCAGACAGGAAGAGCAGAGCTTTAAAGAATGCGTGGGTGATCAGGTGGAACATCCCGGCGGCGTAAGCGCCCATGCCCACAGCAGCCACCATAAAACCGAGCTGGCTGATGGTGGAGTAAGCCAGCACTTTCTTGATATCAAACTGTGCCACTGCAATGGTTGCAGCAAACAGTGCAGTCACACCGCCCACCAGAGCCACGATGTTCTGGGCCTCCGGAACCGTCACATAAAGCGGCGCCGAGCGTGTGATCAGGTACACACCCGCAGTGACCATGGTGGCAGCATGGATCAATGCGGAAACCGGCGTCGGGCCGGCCATCGCGTCCGGCAGCCAGACGTACAGCGGGATCTGGGCCGATTTACCAGTCACACCGATCAGCAGGAAGAGCGTTATCGCAAGCACGATCCCGGGCATCGCTGCTTCAGCTGCCGGGACATCCGCGAACACCTCGTTAAACTGGAAGCTGCCAAATGCCCAGAAAATGGAGAACGCTGCCAGTAGAAAACCGAAGTCACCGACTCGATTGACAATAAATGCTTTCTTAGCAGCCAGGGCATTGCCGATGCCGTCTTTCCCTTTGTCGTACCAGAAACCGATCAGCAGGTAAGAACACAGCCCAACGCCCTCCCAGCCAACGAAGAGCATCAGATAGTTGTCCCCGCTGACCAGGATCATCATCATGGCGATGAACAGGTTCAGGTAGACGAAAAAGCGCCGGAATCGCCCCGGGTCACCCTGGTGCCGCACGTCTTCGTGCATGTACCCGATCGAATAGATATGGATCAACGTCCCAACGCCGGAAACCACCAGCATCATGGTGACCGAAAGCGTGTCGACTAAGAAGGCCCAGCGCAGGTTTAACTCACCGATCGTGATCCAATCAACCAGCGGAACCGTCGTCCCCTCCGGCTGGGAAGCCAGAGATACGGCCTGCAGGACGGCAACAACAAAGGCAAGACCAGAGGCGGTGCTGGCGACGGCCCCAATGGCCTTCTCGCTCATCCGCCCACCGAAAATAAGATTGATGAGCAGCCCCGCCAGAGGGAAGAAAACAATCAGGGGGACGAGTGAGAAAAACTGTGGCCCGGCTGAAACAGCTTGGTTCAGGAACATAAATTCAATCTCCGCAAGCAGCTTTTGAGATCCGAGGGATCATCCTCGTCTTTCTCTTTATCCTTTAAGTGTGCTGATCTCATCGACATCGATGGTGTTCTTCTTGTGGAAAATGGCCACGATCAGTGCCAGGCCAACGGCAACTTCTGCCGCAGCAACTGCCATCACGAAGAAGACAAAGATATGGCCTCCGATGTTTTGAAAGCTGCGCGCAAAAGCCACAAAAGCCAGGTTGGCTGCGTTCAGCATCAGCTCAATCGACATAAAAATGACGATCGCGTTGCGGCGAGTCAGTACACCGAGGGCTCCGATCGTAAAGAGAATGGCGGAAAGGATAATGTAGTATGAAACAGGCACCATACGTTACTCCAGATTTTCGGGGTCCGGCTGGCGGCCAGCTCCCCGGATGCGTGATCATTTCTGCCTGGTTATTAAGTCCGGCGTGACAGCACAATGGCGCCAATCATGGCAACCAGAAGAATCACCGAGGTCACTTCGAAGGGGAGCAGATACTGGTTGAACAGCACTTCGCCGATATTCACCGGCCCGCCGAAACCATCAGGGAGCGCCTGGACAACCGCTTCGGGGAGCGTCCTGCGGAAGAAGAAGACATATACCGCCTCGACTACAAGCGCTGCAGCCAGGATAAGGGCCACCGGCCGCTGCCATGGCAGGTTATCCGTTGGAGCAAGCTGTTCTGTGCCCAGCAGCATGATCACAAACAGGAACAGCACCATGATTGCCCCTGCGTAGATCGTGATTTGTGCCATGGCGATAAACGGCGCGCCGAGGATGAGATAAAACAACGCCAGGGTTGCCATATTCAGCACCAGGTACAGGGCTGAATAAACCGTATTCCGGCTGCGCACCATCCCCACCGCAGCCACAACCGCAATAATTGCCAGAAGAAAGAAAAAGATCAGATCAGCGGTCATAGGTTCACGCGTTCAGCTTCATTGTTGGTTGAGGCAGGGAGACCGCCTGTCGAGACTGAGCCGGCCGTCTCCCTGCTCGCGGTTCAGTCCGTCGGGTCCGACATAATCGGAATGGGGCGCACGAATTTGCCCGGCTCAGTTACCTGCGGCGTCGGTTTTCCTCCCGGGGGTACCGGCTCCAGCAGCATTTCTTTGGTGTAAATCGCAGAGCGGCGGTCGGTAAACGAAAGCTCATAGTTATCGCCCAGGACAATCGCTTCCGTTGGACAGGCATCTTCACAGTATCCGCAGAAGATGCAGCGCAGCATATTGATTTCATATGTGCTCGCATAGCGTTCGCCCGGAGAGTAGCGTGCCTCATCCGTGTTTTCGGCAGATTCGACGAAAATTGCGTCCGCCGGACATGCCGCTTCACAGAGCGAACAGCCAATGCACTTCTCCAGTCCGTTGTCGTAGCGCTTCAACACATGGCGTCCCTTGAAGCGCGGGCGCACCGGTCTTTTCACTTCCGGGTACTGGTATGTGACCGGTTTGGTCAGCATATACCGGAAGGTCATCGCCAGGCCGCGACCAATTTCTCGAATGCTTCGAAACATAAGGTCAACCTCCAGCCGCTCTTAAGCGGGTAACATCAGCACCAGTACAGCTGCCGTAACAAACACATTCAACAGCGAAACAGGCAGCAAAAACTTCCAACCAAACGCCATCAGGTGGTCATAGCGGATGCGGGGCAAAGTGGCGCGGACCCAGATCATTGTGAAGAGCATGATCCCGATCTTGATCAGCAGGTAAATCGGCCCCAGCCAGGGCAGTCTGTCCACAAACGGCCCGAGATATCCGCCCAGGAAGAGCGTGGAGAAAATCGCGCTCACGGCGATCATCTTCACGTACTCACCCATGTAAAACAGAGCGAACTTCATCCCCGAATATTCCGTGTGGTACCCGGCGGTCAGCTCCTGTTCGGCCTCAGGCATGTCGAAAGGCGCACGGTTGACTTCGGCGATCGAGGCGATCCAGAAAATCACCGCCGCCACCGGCTGGTAGACCACAAACCACATGCCGCGCTGTGCATCGACGATGTCGTTCATGCTCATGGAACCGGCGAGCAAAATCGGGCCGATAAAAGACAGGCCCAGTGCCAGTTCGTAGCTGATCATCTGCGCCGAGGAGCGGATGCCACCTAACAGCGCATACTTGTTGTTAGACGACCAGCCCGCCAGCACGATGCCATAAACAGAAATGGAGGCAATTGCCAGGATGTACAGCACTGCAACGTTCAGGTTGGCAATCGACAGCGGAATGGTTCGCCCGAAGAGGGTAACATCTGCTCCCCAGGGCACCACAGCCGTGATGACCAGGGCGGGAACAACCACCAGGATCGGCGCCAGGATGAAAATCCACTTATCAGCGCCCGGTGGAATCAGTTCTTCTTTAAAGATGAGCTTTATTCCGTCAGCGACCGGCTGAAGGAGCCCGGCCGGACCTACCCGGTTGGGCCCCACCCGCACCTGAATTCGCGCCAGCACTCTGCGCTCATACAGCGTGGTATAAGCGAAACCAGTGAGCAAAATCAGGATCAGGATCAGGGACTTAATCGTCCATTCCAGGATTAAACCAAAATCCATAGAAACCTCTTCTGCGACTACGCCAGGGCCGGCTCCGCCAGTTTCAGCTGGACGGGCACCGGAGCAACGATGGGAATTCCATAGCTGCGCGGCACCAAAACAATCCCTTCTGGCACATCCCCAGTAATTTTGGCCGCCGCCAGAGCATCCATTCCATTGATCGAAACCTGCACAGTGTCCCCGTCCACAGCACCCAGCCGTTCAGCATCGGCCGGATTCAGCATGACGAAGGTATCGGGGATCCGTTCCTGCAGCAGGGTAGAGGCCAGCAAAGTCTGTCCTTTGTCATACAGGCGGGTAAAGGGCACAGCCAGGAAGCCGTTTGCAGGTCGCTCAAGTACCGGGGGCTGCACCCAGCCAAGCGCCGGGCTGCTCTTCTGAGCCGCCGGTGCCAGCTGATAGCCCATTCCCTGCGAATTCTCATAGCCGGTGCCGCCGTAGTACAGATCTTCACGCCCGATAATCGGCCACTGCTCTTCCACTTCGGCCAGCTTCCGGTAGCTCAGTCCGGCATAATCCGGAACAGCCTGCGCAATGCGGTCCATCACCCTGGATGCGCTCCGCATCTCCAGGTCAAGCCCCAGCCGCCGTCCGATTTCAGCCGTAACGCGGAAGTCCGGCAGGATGCCCGCCGGTTCCGGAACGGCCGGGTAGAAGCGCTGGACACGGCGTTCGCCATTGGTGTAGCTGCCCTCACGCTCGGTGAAGGACTGCACAGGCAGTACGACATCGGCCAGCCGGGCGGTCTGGGTCAGAGAAAGCTCCTGCACGACCAGGAAATCGGCCGACTCGGCCAGAGACGGATCGTCGCCAGCGGGATCAGCGCCAACAATATAAAGCGCTTTTGCGGCTTTCATGGCCGCCGCCAGATCGTTCACCGGCCGGAAGCCCAGATCCCAGGCGCCCTGTTCGTTGGCCCGCTGCCAGACGCCAATCAGGCCGTTATTCACCCGTCCGATATGATTTGTGGCGATAAGCAGGTTGGCACAGGCCTGTGCCAGGGCCGCCGAAGCCTCCAGGCTGGTGCCCTCGCTGCCGTACAGAATGACCGCATTTTCAGCCTCAGCGAAGATGCGAGCGGCTTCCTGCAGTGCCGGACCGCGGGACAGCGCCTTCGCATCCTCTGGAAGTTCGGGCCGTTTGGCAGAGAGGCTGTTCACCATCTCCAGGACGGCCGCGGCCTCCGAACCGTACGGGTAGCGGATGATCTGAGTGGCGTAGCGGTCCGTCTTTGTCGGGCGCGGGTTGAGCACAATCAACTTGGCGCCCCGGTCGGCTGCCTGTTTGACGCGCAGCCAGTAGAGCGGCGCTTCCTCTTCCAGATCGCAGGCGACCACCAGGATAGCCGTCTCCGGCCCCATATCGCTGAAATTGCTGCCCTGGGCCAGACCCACCTGAGCGGTCAGGTCGCCGCCGGCCATGTGCGTGTAAAGGGCGGTCTTCCCGCTCAGTCCTTCAGTGAGCTGGCGCAGGTTGAACAGGTCCTCGTTCGTCAGCCGCCCGCCGGCAATGGTCAGCAGGTCGCTGCCGGCAGCGCGGAAGCGTTCCGCAACCAGATCCAGTGCTTCTTCCATCGTAGCGGGAGTCAGCTCGCCGTTGCGCCGGATCAGCGGCTGGGTCAGGCGGTGGTCGCGTTCAGCAAAATGATAGCCGTAGCGCCCTTTATCGCAGATCCAGATCTCGTTCACCTTCTCGTTCTGGCGCGGCATAATGCGCTTGACGACCCATTCGCCGCCTGCGGCAGCCTCACGTCGTACATCGATGCTGGTGTTGCAGCCCACAGGGCACTGGTTGCAGATGGAAGCTGCCGTTTTCAGTTCCCAGGGGCGGGCTTTGAAACGGAAATCGGTTGAAGTCAGCGCGCCGACCGGGCAGATGTCGGTGGTATTGCCTGAGAAGTATGAATCAAACCCGGGTTCCGAGAACGTGATGATCTGCAGCGCACGACCACGCTTTGAAAAACCGATCACCGGGTCGTCCACGATTTCATCCTGGAAGCGCACACAGCGCCCGCACTGGATGCAGCGTTCGCGATCCAGAACGATCAGATTGCCCAGCGGATAGTGCTTCGCCAGGCGCATTTTTTCTTCCCAGATAAACCGTGAAACGCCCGGGCCGAAGCCCATCGTCAGATTCTGCAGAGGGCACTCGCCGCCCTTGTCGCAGACGGGACAGTCCAGCGGGTGAGAGGTGAGCAGGAATTCAATAATGTCTTCACGGCCCAGCTTCACCTTCTCGGTTGTGCCCAGCACAACCATGCCCTCCGACACAGGCGTGGTGCAGGCAGTTTCCAGTTTCGGCCCGAAACTGATTTTCGGCGTCCCGTCGTCGTTCAGAACCAGTTCACCGGTAACCCGGTCACGCATGGGCCGGCCGATTTCAACCAGGCACATACGGCACATCCCGACCGGTTCCATTTTCGGGTGATAACAGAAGACGGGGATATCAATGCCCGCTTTTTTGGCTGCATTGACTACCAGCGTGCCCTCGGGCACAGTCACTTCAATACCATCAATTGTCAGGGTGACCTGCTTAGCCATGCTTTACTCCAGCCCAGGTGCGGCGGTCTCTTCAGCCTGAACAACCCCAACAGGCTGCGATACGCCCACTGCTTTTTCAAAGTCTTCACGGAAGCGCTCGATTCCCGAGAGGACGGCCTCGATCGAGAATTCACCCAGCGCACACAGGCACTTTCCCTTCATCTGGTTGGCCACATCCTCCAGCAGTTCAACATCCTCCCAGCGAGCGTTCCCAGATCGAATACGATCGGTGATGTGCCTCATCCAGTACGTCCCATCACGGCAGGGGGTGCATTTTCCACACGATTCGTGCTGGAAGAAGTGCACGGTCTTATTCACCAGCCAGTCAATGCTGACCGAATCATCGATCACGATTACAGATGCCGATCCCAGCTGGGCGCCAAGGCTGGGTACGCTCTCATAATCCATGGGCGTATCCAGAGCCTGTTCGTTGGCAACAATCAAGGAGGAAGACGCGCCGGCCGCCATGATTGCTTTAACCGAACGGCCTTCGGGGATCCCGCCGCCGTGCTCGAAGATCAATTCACGGAAGGTTGTGCCCAGGGGCAGTTCATAATTGCCCGGCCGGTTGACCTTACCGGAGAGCGAGAAGATCTTTGGCCCCGGGCTTTTCTCGGTGCCGATCGAACGGAACCAGTCGACGCCCCGGTCAATAATCATCGGCACGTTGGTGAGCGTCTCGACGTTGTTAACAATCGTCGGTTTGCCAAATGCGCCGTACGAAGGCGGGAACGGCGGGCGCAGCCGCGGCTGGCCCAGTTTGCCTTCCAGCGATTCGAGCAGTGCGGTCTCTTCACCGCAGATGTAAGCGCCGGCGCCGAGATGCGTGTAAATCCGCAGGGAGTAATCCGTACCGAACAGGTTGTCTCCCAGCAGGCCGGCAGCCTCCATCTCTTCAATCTGGCGGTCGAGCGTCGCTGCGATCTGCCAGAACTCGCCGCGCAGATAAATGTAAGCGACATTCGCCTGCACGGCGTACGAGCAGATGGCTACTCCCTCCAGGAACTGGAAAGGATTGCCTTCCATGATCTCGCGGTCCTTGAAGGTGCCCGGCTCGGATTCGTCCGCGTTGGCGACCACGTAATGCGGCCAGGAATTGTTA
>ENA-UPSB01003173-UPSB01003173.1-bioreactor-metagenome-genome-assembly--contig:-NODE-3173-length-13451-cov-5.325396_pt1 | contig 13451 bp, 9 predicted proteins | sample MGYA00238182_ERZ773286 | MGnify/ENA primary metagenome ERZ773286 (study PRJEB29026, sample SAMN07631240) | bioreactor metagenome | isolation source: Switchgrass digestor | place: USA: Dartmouth... | reverse complement strand
CCGACGTCGAAGCTTTAAATCCGGCTCAGAAGCTCAAAGACGGACAAAAAATTATCGTTCCCTTTGTGCGGGATGCTGCTCCGGTGAATGACGAAACAGCCGAAAGCTCCGGAAGTGCGGCCGGGAGCCCTCAGCAAAGCGCCAGGTCGGACGGCAAAATAAATATTAATACGGCAGGTTTGGCCGAATTGGACAGCATTCCCGGTATAGGACCGGTACTTGCTCAAAGAATTATAGATTACCGGGAGCAAAACGGCTTTTTCAGCAGTCCGGAAGAAATCCAGAATGTCTCAGGAATAGGCCCTAAAACATATGAGAAAATGGCTGATTACATAACGGTGGGACCTTAAGATGAAAGATCGTTTGGCCAGACCAGCTGTTGCGATTCTCTGCGGCGGCTGGGCAGCAGTGTGGACAAGCCAGGAAGTCAGATTATTTGTACTGGCTTTTTTTACTTTAATATTGGGTTATCTCCGGTTTTTGTGGAAACCGGAGGATTTTTACGGCAAAATAGTCAAGCCGGAAATAATACTCTTGGCGGCTGCAGCAATAGCCGGTTTTATCTATGCGCTGCCGGCGGATAAATATATTGCTGAACCTATGACTCTGGCAAGAGTCGAAGCGGAAGGAAGACTCATTCACTGGCAAGCGGATCGGGATATATTGCGCGGTACGTTTGAAATCCGGAATATCCGGCTGCTTGAGGAAACCAATGACACCGCGGATACTGCGGATACTGCCGGAAGTAAATTATCAGCCGCCTATTTTGGCGGCAAAAAGTATATCTTAAGGGTCTATCCGGACTCCAAAGGCAACTGGGCTGAAGGTTGGCTAAAAGTTAAGCCCGGAGATATTCTTAAAATCAGCGGCAAACTGGAACAGCCCAAGCCGCCCGGGACCGACGGAGAGTTCGACTATACCCTTTATAATGCGGTCAGGGGTTTGAGCGGATCGATCACAGCTCGCGGAGAGGTGACAGTGCTTGCTGAAGGCAACCCGACCTTTACCTGGCAAATCAGACAGCAGGTGCGCAATATTTTAAATCAATACTGGCCGGAGCGGACCGGAGTTATAGAAGGTATTTTGTTTGGCGACGACAGCGGAATAACGAAAGAAACCCTGGATATGTACAAGGCGACCGGAGTAATGCATGTATTTGCCGCTTCCGGAGCCAATGTAGCCTTTGTTCTGGCTTTAGGGTGGGCTGCTTTTTTCTTTTTACCAAAGAAGCTGAGAATTTTTACTACCATGGCCGTAATAATTCTGTATGCGCTGCTCTGCCAGGGTAATCCGCCTATTTTAAGAGCAACGATTTTAGGGGTTGCCGTCTTGTTCGGGATGTTGGGCAAAGGTCGAATGTCCGGGCTGCGCTGGCTGATATTTGCGGCGTTGCTCCTGTTTTTCGTCAATCCGCTGTACCTTCGGGATACGAGCTTTTTGCTGTCCTTTGCGGCTACCTGGGGTATGATAGTTTTAGCTCCTCGGATTCAAGGGAATCATTATGTCCAAAAGCTGCCCCAGCCTTTGCAGACTGCTTTGGCGGTAACGTTGGGGGCGCAAATCGCCACTTTTCCGCTGCTGGTCGACGTGTTTCATCGAGTGTCCCTTATCGGCTTATTGACAAATGTCTTTATCTTATTTGTGCTTGGAGCGGTGTTGCAGTTGGGGTTAATCGGTACGGCTTTGCTATGGCTTTGGTTGCCCGCTCTGCCTTTGGCCTTTTTTCAGGCAGCCTGTTGGCTGTTGCAGATAAGTGATACAATACTTAATCTCTGCGCTTCGCTGCCCTTTGCTTACTATTGGGTTTTAAATCCGGGTCTGCCGTTTTGGCTGTTATGGTACTTCTACCTGGCAGTTGTGCTGCTCGGTAAAGAAAAAGTCCGGTTTATAGTCAGAGTTCAGTTTAAAAGATTGGCAAATTTCGCAGGGAAATTATTGACTGCTTTTTTGGGGCGATTCGATCAACAGTTCAGGCAGCAATGCGGAAAATCAGCTACTTTGGAAAAACCGGCTGCTTTCTGGCGTAAGTTCAAAGCTAAAATCTTTAGTCTAAAAGGTTCGCAAATTTTTTTCGATTTGGCCGTCAAAAAAAATATAGGGCTTATTATGGCAACAATACTTGTTCTGGCGCTGCTGTTGCTGCCGAATGCCGGCCGGGACAGACTGGTGGTAACTTTTCTCGATGTAGGGCAAGGAGATTGTATTTTGCTCGAAACGCCAACGGAAAAACTGCTGGTGGATACCGGACCTAAAAGCGGGAATTTTGACGCCGGCGAGCGGGTGCTGGTTCCCTATTTGATGGAAAAGAGGATTGCTGCGCTGGATATGCTTTTTCTTTCCCATGAAGACGGTGACCATGCAGGGGGCGCACTCTATTTGCTGGCCAATATTCCCACAGCCAGAGTGGCCGTGCCGGAAGTCGGAGATAGACTGAATTCGGCGGATTGGCAACAGGCCATACCGCTAAAGGCTTTGGCTGACGAGGGAAAACTGCTTAAGCTAAAAGCGGGGGACCGAATCCTGTTTAATTCAGGTCTGGAAGTGGAAGTTTTGGCTCCGGTTGAAGTGCTTACGGGCACTCCGAGCGATTCGAACAATAACTCTTTGGTTCTGCTTTTAACTTATTACGATAAAAGAATACTCTTAACAGGGGATATGGAGGCAGAACAAATGCAGCAAATTGCTGACAGAGGAGCCGAATGGGATGCGGATTTTATCAAGATTCCGCATCATGGCAGTGCCGGGTCTTTGGATCCGCACTGGTTCGATCAAACCGAGCCGCAAGCGGTATTTATCCAAGTAGGCAAAAACAGTTTTGGTCATCCTGCCTCCAATGTGCTGGAGTATTGGCAGCAAAGAGGAATTCCTGTTTATAGGACCGACTTGCACGGGACCCTTCGATTGATAATTGACCGGAAGGGTTGCACCGTGGTACCCGGCAGGCCGGATCAAAACTAGCGCAATTTCTTTTTAGCGAAAGTTTATGTTATAATTTGTAAAGCTAGATTTAATAAAGCAAAAATTTGATTAAAAGGAGAATATTATATGGAAAGACCTATTGTGACAATTGAAATGGAAAACGGCGATGTGATGAAAGTCGAATTGTATCCTGAAATTGCCCCGAATACGGTCAGGAATTTTATTTCCCTAGTGCAGAAGGGCTTCTACGACGGCCTGATTTTCCATCGGGTTATTCCGGGCTTTGTGATTCAGGGCGGCGATCCGCAGGGAAACGGAACAGGCGGACCGGGCTATGCGATTAAAGGAGAGTTTGCCAGGAACGGATTCCCGAACCCTTTACAACATACCAGAGGCGTAATATCAATGGCTCGCTCGCGGATGCCTGATTCAGCCGGATCCCAGTTTTTTATCATGGTGGCGGATGCTCCGCACCTTGACGGCGATTACGCCGCTTTTGGCAAAGTGATCGAAGGAATGGAAGCGGCCGATCGAATTGTTTCGGTTCCGACAGATTTCCATGATCGCCCGTTGGAGCCTCAAGTAATGAAAAAGGTTACGGTTGATACCAAAGGTATTACATATGAGGAGCCGGAAATTATTAAATATTAAAAAAATATTATTAGAATTTTAGGAATTCTTGCCTAAAAAATGAATAAAAAGGAAGAGAGGCTGGCAATAATAGAAATGAACATCTCTTTTCTCCTCCTCTTTCTTTCCCCCTTTCACTTCGTGGGAGGGGGCTTTTTTTGTGCAATTATGTTTTTAAAGGTGTACTTCGGGAAGCTGTCCCTGTATAATGAATTTTAGGTGGTTTAAGTGTCATTGGTTTCGTTGAAGACGGATATCGAAAATAATAATATCGCGCCGGTCTACCTTTGTTACGGAGAGGACCGCTATACCCTTGCGGAAGCCTTAAAGCTGCTTAAACAAAGTTTTTTGGCCGAAGACCCTTCGGGCAGCAATATTGAGTATTTTAACGGGAAAGAAGCTGATTGGCATGCCGTGCTGGATATTGCCAACACCTGTTCGTTTTTTGCCCGCAAATTGGTTTTGGTTGACGAGATACCCTTCTTCGATTCAACGGACAGTAGCGGCGATACTTCGGAAAGCTGCGACCTTTTGCTTAAATACATTGAGGATCCGAATCCCATGACCTGTCTGGTTCTGGTTGCCGATAAGGCTAACAAAGGCAGGCGCCTGTATAAAGAAATAAGTAAAAAAGGAAAAATACTGGAATTTATTTATCCCCAAAGTCCTGCCGAATGGATAAGCTGGGTCCGGAACGAAGTTAAGGCCAGAGGAAAAGACATCAAAGCCTCCACGGCTTCATTTCTGGTGGAATGGGCGGGACACAATACCGGAATTCTAAGCCAAGAATTGGAGAAACTCGCCTTATACGCCGAAGGCAGAAAAGAGATAACCGTTGAGGATATTAAAGAAGTAGCGGTGCCTTTGATTGAGACTCAGGTTTTTAGTTTGGTTGATGCCATCGCCGGTTCCGATACCCGTCTGGCGCTGCAAAAGCTTACCGAAGTCCTAAGTTTGGAGAAGTACCATTTAAGGGTATATACGATGATTGTACGGCAAATTCGCTTGCTGTTGGCAGCCAAACTGGTCCGCAACTCCGGCGGAACCGTTCAGCAGTTTCGAGAAATAGCCGAGTTAAAACCCTTTGAGGCTACTAAAATATTTAAACAGGCAATCCGTTTCACGCCGGAAAGATTGGCCTTGGCGCTGGAAGATTGTTTGGAAACGGAATTGGCCTTGAAAACCAGCGGCGGCGATCCGGAGTTTCTGTTGGAGATTATGGTCATAAGGCTGTGCCAACGCGCTCTATAAAACAAGGAGACGCAGGGAACAGAGTTCCACTGCGTCTCCTTTAATGTATTGTTAATGTCTGGTCCGCTTGTAAGCTTAGCTAGCTTTATTCAGAACTTGGGCGTATTTTTTGGCCAATCTGGATTTTTTGCGAGCTGCTTTATTTTTATGGATCAAACCCTTGGAAGCTGCTTTGTCAAGAGCTCGGCAAGCTTTCTTAAAAGCTTCGGCAGCATTCACCGGGTCATTTACAAGCGCTTCTTCGAAACGACGGATAGATGTTTTCAAGGCAGACCGGGCTGCAACATTTCTGGCATTCCGTATCTTGTTGAGCTTGGCTCTTTTAATTGCAGATTTAATATTCGGCATTTAGTCACCCCCTTCAAAACGCTCTATCGTACGTTTATAAGCGTTATCGTACGCTCGATACGTATTTTCGTGGCTTATACGCATTTTGTACGCATTGCCGTACTTTATACGCAAATGATATTCTAACATATATCCTTAACATAATGCAACAAATTTTACTAAAAAGTTTGTCACAAGCCGAAATAATCCGTACTTATTTTTTATTTTTTGTTTAGACATAAGTATTGACCTAAACATAATATATGGTATAATAACAAGCAAAATTTAAAACTGTTATATAGTAAAAGCAATGATGGGGCAAAGTAGGCGAGCTCGACCTATCCAGGGAGGCGGCATCGGAGACTGGAAGTGCTGCTATAGTGTCATTCGTTGAAGGTTCGCCTCGGAGCTTCCTGGCTGAAACCGTTGTAGATGGTTCGTTACGGCAAGTAGGTCAGGACGGAGACTTCTACCGTTACAAGGAAGAGGGTATAAGGAATAAGCATAATAAGCAAGTTCCAGTACCTGAAAGAGGGGGATCGTGCAGATCCAATTAGGGTGGTACCGCGAAAAGTAACTTTTCGTCCCTTAGGGGCGAAAAGTTTTTTGTTTCTTGCTAAAAAACAACTTTGGGAACAAAGTTGGAGCAAGAAATAGGAAGAAGTTAAGGTAGGAAGTAAAGGGAAGGAGGATTAATCCAATGGTCTGAACTTACGGTAGGATGGTAGAAATTGATTTATTCATCCAAAAAACTTATTGAAAACATTCATTTTAAAATGTTTCATTAAGAGGAGGAGACAGCATGAAAAAACAAAAATCTGTTTTGTCATTGATTCTGATCCTATTGTTAGTATTGTTCAGCGCAGGTTGCAGTTCCGGCAGCGCTCCGACAACCGGCACTGAAAATACCCAGCAAAATACTCAGCCTGCCGCAAGTGACTCAGGCAACCAGCCGGCAGAAAAGACTGTTAGAATCGGTATAATTCAGATTGTTGAGCACCCGGCTCTGGATGCGGCCAGAGAAGGCTTCTTGGAGACGCTGAAAGCTAATGGTTTAGAACCGGGTAAAAACCTAATTGTTGATTATCAAAATGCGCAAAACGACCAATCCATACTAAACAATATTGCTCAGAAATTTGCTTCTTCCAACTATGATTTAGTTCTGGCAATTGCCACTCCGTCTGCCCAGGCTATGGCTGCTGCAACCAGCGAAATACCGATTTTAATCACGGCAGTAACTGACCCGGTCGCCGCCAAGCTGGTCAACAGCATGGAAAAACCGGGAACAAACGTTACCGGCACAACCGACATGAACCCGATTGATGAGCAGTTTGATTTATTGCTCAAGTTGGTGCCGAATGCCAAGAATGTCGGGGTAATTTACAATGCCGGCGAAATCAATTCCCAGGTCCAGGTTGATATCGCCAAGGAAATTGCTGCCGAGCGGGGTCTGAAAATAGTGGAAGCCGTAGTATCCAACAGCTCTGAGGTGCTTCAAGCCACTCAGTCTTTGGACGGCAAAGTGGATGTCATTTATGTTCCGACTGACAATACCGTAGTTTCCGCCGCTGATTCCGTCGTCCAGGCTGCGAACAAAATGAAAATACCGATTATCAGCGGTGAGAGCAGCGTTGTGGATGCCGGCGGCTTGGGAACTGTTGGCATCAACTATAAAAACTTAGGCGCCCAAACAGGCGAAATGGCCTTAAGGGTTTTGGCCGGAGAAAAACCGCAGGATATGCCGATTGAGAGTCAAAAAGATTTCGATATAGTCATAAATAAAGAAGCCGCTGCGGCTTTGGGTATCCAAATTCCGGCAGATCTGCAATAAAGCCGTTACGAAAATTTAAGTTTATGGAAATATAGAGGTCTAAAACAAGGCCGTCCCTCATATTTCTAAAATATGGAAGGAGGGACAGGCCTTGTTTTATCATAACCCTACGGTGAAGACAATTGCCGTTATTCTTTTGTTGGCGGTTTTTATCTTTTTTTTATATTCCAGTTTTACGCAGAAAAGCTTTAATCATTTTATTGAGTTGTTGAGCGAAAAAAGTTTTCCGTTTGAATTTTTGCTGCTTGAAGGCGCACCCGGCTTAGCTCAACCGGAGTTGGAATATGTACGAAGGGTAAAAAACAATGCAATCGGGTTGGGAATGTACTTTTTAACCGGCGTTAATATCAGCGATCCGAGGACATATTTTCTGAGTTTCTATGCTCCGCCAAACGAAGGCCTTCCATGGCTAGGTTTGGCCTATCATCCGGATAATCCGGAAATGGAGGGGCCGATATTGGAACCGCTGGACAACCCGTTTTACAACGAACCCGCTCCTGTTACCAGCGAAGATGATGTCTTAGTGGGCATTTATCATACCCACAATGCGGAATCCTATGCCGGAAACGGCGGCAAAGACAGGGGCATAAAGGGAGAAAACGGGGATATAGTGGAAATAGGGGAACACTTGGCGAAAGTGTTGAACCAAAAAGGAGTAAGATCTATTCATTCGGCAGAAATTCACGATGAGGTTTATATTGAATCCTATGACCACTCCTACCGGACGGCTAAAAAAATGCTGGAAGAAAACCCGACAATTCGTCTTTTAATAGACATCCATCGGGACGGAATTCCGCCGGAGATCGGAAAATCCACCGTTAAGATTAACGGGGTGGATGTGGCTAAAATAATGGTTGTCATTGGACAGAAAAATCCGAACTGGAGAAAGAATACCCAAATTGCCGAAGAGATTATTCGCATGGCCAATCAAGTATATCCCGGTTTATTCTTCCCGAACATCCGTTATGCTTCCGAAGCCCGTTATAATCAGCATTTAACGGACGGGGCTTTGTTGTTGGAAATAGGCAGTCAGTTGAATACAAAAGAGGAAGCTTTAGCGGCCATGGAACCTTTGGCCGATATATTGAAGGCTTATCTTGAAAAGTGATATAATTCGCTGTAGTTAATATTTTGGTTTGAAGGACTACAGCAAAATGTCTACCAGTCAAAAAATAATGAAGGCTGCCGGTTTTTTAATGCTGGCCAATCTCGTATCGAGATTCCTTGGCTTTATTAGGGAATCGCTGATGGCCGGTCTGTTTGGCAAAACGGCAGCTACCGATGCTTATAATACGGCTTTTATCCTCCCGGATCTGCTCTATTGGTTGTTGGTCGGAGGCGTGTTAAGTGCTGCCTTTATACCGGTACTTTCGGAGTATATAGCCAAAGGTCGGGAAAAAGAAGGGTGGAAAGTAGTCAGTTCGGTAACGAACCTTATTTTTCTTTCCCTTTGTAGCCTGGTTATTCTGGCCATGTTCCTGGCGCCGAAATTTATCGCTCTGCAAGTTCCGGGTTTTACTGCGGAAAACCGGGAACTGACCGTATACCTGACCCGCATTCTGCTGTTACAGCCGGTGATTTTGGCTTTAAGCGGCATAACAATGGGAATTTTGAATTCCTACAAAATATTTTGGCCTTCCGCAGTCGGCACCATACTTTACAATGCTTCCGTTATTATCTTTGGAGCAATCTTTGCCGATTCGAATGAGCCTTACACTATTTCCGGCTTTGCTTTCGGAGTTGTGATAGGCGCCGCCGCGAACTTTCTGGTCCAGGTGCCGTTTTTACTTAAAATCGGGATTCGCTATTATCCGATAATTGACTTGCGCCATCCCGGGGTAAGAAAAATAGTTACCCTGTCTTTGCCGATTATTATCATGTACACCTTAAATCAGCTCCAAGTTATTGTTAATTCCAACCTCGGCTCCAATTTGGACCCTGGCAGTCTTACGGCGATTTGGTATTCCTACAGGCTTTTCCAGTTGCCGGTAGGTATATTTGCCTTGGCCATCGGGGTGGCGGTATTCCCCACGCTGTCGGAACAAGCCGCGCTAAGAAAGTATAGAGACTTTTTGAAGACCGTATCCAGTGCGATTCGTATGCTTATTTTTATCACTGTCCCGATTTCCGTAGGGATGATGGTTTTGCGCTTCCCGCTGATAAGGGTTCTGTTTGAGCACGGGGAATTCACACCGAGAGATACCGAGCTGACAGCCATTCCGCTGCTCTTTTTTGCGTTGGGCATTACCGCCCAGGCCATTATCCAAGTTTTGCCTCGGGCTTTCTATGCTTTGCAGAACACCTGGCTGCCGGTAATTCTAGGGATTTTGGCAATGCTGGCCAGTATTGGCTGGATGTTTGTTTTGGTGGGCCCTTTGGCTCACGGCGGACTGGCTCTGGCAGTAACCTTGGGTGCTGTTATCCAAATGATACTCCTGTTTGTATTTTTGCGGCGGAGGCTTGGCCGAATCGACGGACGGAGAATTGTGGCAACATTTATAAAGACAGTAATTGCTGCGACAATTATGGGCTTTTCCGTAAAACTCTGCACGGATTTTTTGACGGTCTGGTTCGGTGTCGGCAAAGCAGGGTCCTTGATAGTGCTGTTGAGCGGAACCCTTATCGGGGCAGTCATATTTGCGGTGATTGTCAAGGCTTTTAAAATGGAAGAGTACGCTTTGACCCTGGAAATGGTGGGTAAGAAGATAAGGAAATAATCTTGCAGATATAGAGGAATTAATTTGTTAATTTAAAAAGAACCTTGCGAGCTATGGCTTTATTGCATTGTTTAGTCAGAATTTGCTATAATAATTTGTCAGGTACCAAAAACAGCTAGAATAAGAGATTTTGGGAGAGAAATATAAATGGCTCAGCCTTCATCTAAAATAAGAAATTTTTGCATTATAGCTCATATCGATCACGGCAAGTCGACGCTGGCTGACCGTTTGATTGAATATACAGGGACTTTGTCTGCGCGGGAATTAAAAGAACAGGTCCTGGATTCGATGGACCTGGAAAGGGAGCGCGGCATAACCATTAAACTTCAAGCGGTTAGGTTGTTGTACAAGGCCAAAGACGGGGAAATGTATGAACTGAACTTGATAGATACGCCGGGACATGTGGATTTTTCCTACGAGGTGTCCAGAAGCCTGGCTGCCTGTGAAGGAGCTTTGCTTGTGGTCGATGCCTCGCAGGGCATAGAGGCTCAGACTTTGGCCAATGTTTATCTGGCTTTGGAGAATAATCTGGAAATAATTCCCATTATCAATAAAATTGATTTGCCGAATGCCGATCCGGACAGGGTTAAACAGGAAATCGAAGAAGTTATAGGGCTGGATGCCAGTGAAGCTATCCTTGCTTCAGCGAAAAACGGTATCGGAATTGAAGAGATTCTGGAAGCAATTGTTCAAAAAATTCCGGCTCCGAAAGGCGATGACAAGAAACCCCTTAAAGCTTTAATTTTTGATTCCAAATTCGATTCTTACCGAGGTGCAATTCCCTATATCCGCATCTTTGACGGTAAAGTGACCAAAGGGACCAACATTAGGATGATGTCTTCGGACAAAGTTTTTGAAGTGACCGAGGTTGGTATATTTACTCCGTACATGGTTCAAGTGGACGAGCTGCGGGCCGGGGAAGTAGGCTATATCGCGGCGAGCATCAAAAATGTCGGAGATACGCGGGTCGGAGATACCATTACCGATGACGACAATCCTGCCAGTGAACCGCTGCCCGGTTATCGGCAAGCGGTGTCAATGGTTTTCTGCGGTCTATACCCTGTGGAAGCTTCCGACTATGAAAAGCTAAAAGACGCGTTGGAAAAACTCAAACTTAACGACGCCAGCCTGATGTTCGAAACGGAGACTTCGGCAGCCTTGGGTTTTGGCTTCCGTTGCGGCTTTTTGGGTTTGCTGCATATGGATATTATTCAAGAAAGGCTCGAAAGGGAATTTGGGTTGTCGATCATTACCACCGCTCCGAGCGTAGTGTACCGCGTAAATACGACTGACGGCCGCCAGCTCATGATTGACAATCCGGCTTTAATGCCTCCGCCCGGTCAGATAGTCTCGATTGAGGAACCTGTGGTCAAAGCCTCGATCATGGTGCCTGCGGAGTATGTCGGGAGCATTATGGAGCTCAATCAGGAAAGACGGGGCACTTTCATTAATATGGAATATATTACGGAGTCCCGGGTTAACCTGCACTATGAATTGCCCTTAAGCGAAATAATTTATGACTATTTCGATCAGCTTAAATCTCGGACCAGAGGTTATGCTTCCTTGGATTATGAATTAATGGGTTATAAAGAAGCCAACTTGGTCAAATTAGACATTATGGTCAATGGCGAACTCGTTGATGCGTTGTCCTTTATAGTGCATAAGGACAAAGCTTACCATCGAGCACGGAAATTGGTGGAAAAACTGCGCAGCCTGATTCCGCGCCAACTGTTTGAAGTTCCGGTTCAGGCGGTGATAGGCTCCAGGGTTATTGCCCGTGAGAATATTAAAGCCATTCGCAAAGATGTTTTGGCCAAATGTTACGGCGGAGATATCACCCGGAAAAGGAAGCTATTGGAAAAGCAAAAAGAGGGCAAAAAGCGAATGAAACAGGTTGGCAATGTAGAAATTCCGCAGGATGCGTTTATGGCTGTGTTAAAAATTGATGATTAAAACGGGTTGGTAAGTTTTAATGGCCAAGAAGATTGAGTTGCAGGTATTAGTAAATATTGTACTGCTTATTGTTTTTGTCCTGCTTATCGTTATTATAAGCGTCAAATACTCAAGCCAAATTTATCGTGTGATCAGCGAGCCGGATCTGTTTAGAGACCTGTTGCTGGCGTACGGTAATGCCAGTATCTTGGTATTCATCCTGTTTCAAGTTTTACAGGTGATCATCGCCACAATCCCCGGCGAACTTGTTCAGATTGCAGGAGGTTATATATACGGTACCTGGTTCGGGACTCTTTATTCGCTAATTGGAATACTTATAGGCTATTTTATTGTGTTTTGGTTAACCAGACTGCTCGGTTATCCGCTGGTTAAAGTATTTGTCCCAGAGGAAAAATATAAAAAGATCAGCAATTTAATAAAAACGAAGAAATCGGATGCTATTTTGTTTCTGCTCTTCTTCATACCGGGTCTGCCTAAGGATTTCCTGGTTTATATCGGCGGCTTAACCCCGGTAGAACCTTTAAAATTCTTTCTGATAATTACATTCGCTCGTTTTCCGGCACTCTTTGGCTCTTCCTTTATCGGGGCCCATTTGGAGCAGGAAAATTACCTGATTGTCGCGATTGTGACCGGACTTTCAGCCCTTTTGTTTATTGTAGGTTTTATATTCCGCGATAAGATCCTCGCCAAAATCGAAAGCGTTTACGGCAAACAGCGGGATACCATAAGAAATAAAGTCGCCAAAAATATACCGGAAAAAGACATTGCTGAAAAAGTGAATTTTGAAGATAGCCCTGAAAAAGTTGATATTGAAGAAGTGAGTTCGGAAAAAGTTGATGCCGAAGAAGAAAGTCCTGAAAAAGTAAATGAGAATGATAAAGTTAAGGTTGAAGAATCCATTTAGACTTGCCTAAATTCTTATATAATTATAATGAAGTAGCTTTAAACAAATGATGCAATAACAAAATACTGCTATTATAACAAAAAATAATACCTTTTGTGAGGAAGAATATGCCTTCGTTATATGTGCATGTGCCGTTTTGTAAAGCCAAATGCGCTTATTGCGCTTTTTATTCCGTATCTGCCGAGAGGGAGATAATTAATAGTTATCTAACCGCTTTGGAACAAGAAATTACAAGACGAGCGTCGGAAGCCCCGTCAGGGGTTTTTTCGCTTTATTTGGGCGGCGGCACCCCCAGTATTTTAGATCCGACCGCTTTGGCCAAATTGTTGGAGTTGATTCATCGGCATTTTATTATAAAACCACAATCCGGAGAATCCCAAAGCTCTGCTTTAAAACCTGCGGAAAAAACCTGCGAAGCCAATCCCGGGACTTTACATGCCGAAAAAATGGCTGTTTTGGTCGGCTATGGCATTAACAGGATTTCGCTTGGCGCTCAGTGTTTTAACGATAATATTTTAAAAACTTTAGGCAGGATTCATAGCTCAGAGGACATTGGGACAGCCGTCCGAGTTGTCAGAAAAGCGGGAATTGAGAATTTAAACCTGGATCTGATATTTGGCTTGCCCGGTCAGACGCTGACTGACTGGCAGCATACTATAAGCAAGGCAATCGAACTGGAGCCGGAACATTTGTCGCTCTATGGGCTGATGCTGGAAAAGAATACACCGCTGGGCCGCAAATATTTGAGCGCCGGCGAACATGACCTGCCGGACGATGACCTTCAAGCCGATATGTATGAATGGGCGGTGGATTTTTTGGACGCTCACGGTTATAAACGCTATGAAGTGGCCAATTTTGCCAAACCGGGCTACGAGTGCAGCCATAACTTGGCCTATTGGCGACTTGAAGACTATATCGG
>ENA-UPSB01003172-UPSB01003172.1-bioreactor-metagenome-genome-assembly--contig:-NODE-3172-length-13471-cov-7.064177_pt1 | contig 13471 bp, 13 predicted proteins | sample MGYA00238182_ERZ773286 | MGnify/ENA primary metagenome ERZ773286 (study PRJEB29026, sample SAMN07631240) | bioreactor metagenome | isolation source: Switchgrass digestor | place: USA: Dartmouth... | reverse complement strand
AGAGATATTCATTATCTCCCTGTCTTCTTATATATTCCACCCACTGCTTCATGCTCTCATACTGTTCCTCAAGTATCCTTTCATCGCCGTAACAGGTGTATATCGTCCATGGGCATATGGTGGCGGCATCTCCCCATGCCGAAGATGAGTAACTGTTTTCACCCAGAACATTAGGTACCACATAGGGCACTCCCTTTTCTTCGGACTGGTCTGCGGCAAGATCCCTCAGCCATTTGGTGAAGAAAGGAGCCACATTCATATTAAAGCAGGCGGTACGAATAAACACCTGGGCATCTCCCGTCCAACCCAGCCTTTCATCTCTCTGGGGGCAATCGGTGGGCACATCAAGGAAATTCCCTTTCTGCCCCCAGAGAATATTATGCTGCAATTGATTTACCATTTCATTGGAACAGCTGAAGCTTCCCGTTTGCTCCATATCCGAATGAATAACCCGTCCTGTAAAATTCTTCAGAAGGATATCCCCGGGATAACTTATCACTTTTACATATCTGAAGCCTTGAAATGTAAAATGAGGCTCAAAGCGCTCCTTTCCGGTTCCCTTTAATATATACCTGATGGTCTGCCTTGCATTTCTCAGATTTTCAGTATAGAAATTGCCGTCCTTATCCAGCACCTCCGCATGCTGAAGCACTACCTCCGAACCGGCCGGACCTTCTGCAGCAAAAGACACCCAGCCTACCATATTTTGCCCAAAATCAATTACAGTCTCTCCCCTGGGCGTGTTGATGATTTCAACGGGTTTTATATCCTGAATTACCCTTACCGGTACGTTTTCCTGTGCCACCAGGTTAGATTTCGTCCGTTCAAGGACGACTACTCCGCTCCAGTCGCCGTCATCATAATCCGCCGTGTTCCAGCCGCACTTTTCCAGGCGTGCGTCATAGGTCTCTCCATGGTATATCTCAGACATAAGTATAGGACCTGAAGATGCTCTCCATGTATTATCGGAAATCACCATGCTCTCTTTGCCGTCTTCATAGGTTATATGCATTTGCAGCAGCAAAGCAAGTTTATCCCCGTATATTTTTGAGTTTCCCTTCCAGGCCAGCTCCCCTTTGTACCAACCATTACCCAGCACAGCCCCGATTGCGTTTTTGCCGTCTTTCAGGAGATGGGTTACATCATAGGTCTGATACTGAAGCCTTTTGTTGTAGCTGGTCCAGCCCGGGGTAAAAAGGTGATCGCTTACCCGTGTGCCGTTTAAATAAAGTTCATACAGACCTAAAGAAGTTACATATACCCTGGCAGCCTTAACCTTTGCCGTGATGTCAAATTTCCTTCTGAGGAGAGGGCATACTTCGGATGCCTGTAAATCCACATCTGCAGGTGTAATCCATTCCGCAACCCATTCACCGTTGTCCAGCATCCCCGTTTCCCAAAATCCAGGTTCGCTCCAGTCAGAAACATTGCCTTTGTTGTCCCATACCTTGACACGATAATAATAACGGGTCCTGGGCTCCAGGGCATTGCCTGCATACTCTACATGCACAGACTTATCCGAGTTGACCTTACCTGTGTCCCATACTATATTTTTAAAAGAGTCATCATTTTTCGACACCTGAATCTGATAGGCTTTCTGCATTACACCCCTTCCGTCCGCCATAAGCTGCCATGAGAGCCTGGGAGCAATCACATCTATACCTATGGGATTTTCCTTGTACTCACACCTTAATTTCTTCACTTTCAGCATCTTCAAACACTCCTTTGCAAATTTTAAGTCTGGTCAGATTCCATAAACCAGCCCGCGGTATTGGCAGTTGCCGGCCGCAGGCCCGGGTTTGGTGGAGCAATTTGCTTTCTGCAGTTTCTGTTTCGATATATCATATGATATTCAGCCATATATGGACATAATTCTACCATAATTTTATCATAATTTCTGCACAAAACCCCGGGCAATTATCATAAAAAATCGCCGCTTCATCCATATTAAGCCCACTTACCCACCTGTCAATAATATCTCATGCGCCTCCACACATCCAATATAAGCCTGTACCTGTCAGGGTCCATACCCTTGAAAGGCACATTGCTGGTACAGAACATATATCCACCGCCGGGTTTGCCGTAAGTAAGGCAATACTCAGCACTGGCAATCACATCCTCTTCCGTTCCCGTCTGAAGAGCTGCACAATGCACATTTCCGCACAGGCAAACCTTGTCTCCCACCAGTCGCTTTACTTCCCTTATATCCACTCCGGCCATGGGATCCAATGAATGTAAGGCATGGGGCCTGCATTCCACCAACTGGTTCAGTATCGGCATGATATTTCCGTCGGTATGCTTAATGGTATAAAGTCCATCCCTTCTTGCCTCATCAATTATCTTGTAGAGATATGGCTGTATGAATTCTTCAAACATGGCCGGTGAAAGGAAAGGCCCGGAGTTGTAGCAATAATCCGAACACAGGAAGAGGCAATCCACGCCATTTTCCTGAAGCACTTTGTTTCTTTTGATGGCCGCCCGGGCCATGGCTTCAGCCCTGGCCTTTACTCCGTCCGGGTCGTCGGCTATCGCATAGGCAAAATCGTACATGGCATTACCATCCGGAATTGAAAAAGTACCGTCCCCATGGAAACCTATCATCATTGTATCTCCTATAAGCTCACGCAGATATTTCAGGAAAAGTTTCATCTCTTCCGGAAGTATGCCCTCTTTCCAAAACAAGCTCATGTCACCGGGACCATAACCGGGAATTATGGAATATTCAAGGTTGCTGTATACATGAACAAAATACTCCGCAAGATGAAATATCTTTTCTTCTTTTTCTTTTTGGCTGAGCTTTTGCAGGTTATGCGGCAATAAGTCCTCAGTAATGAACTTTCTCCCAAACATCTCCTCTTCCAGTTGAAACTCCAGCTCAAAAGTAGGCACCATATCCGGCACCTTAAGATTAAGTGCTGCCACTGCCCTCTCTTTCGGTGTCATAATAAAACCTCTCTTCCGATTTGATATATAATTCGCAATTATATTCATCCATATTTTACTAATATGATTATATACCGGATTTCCACGGTTGGAAATATTTACGAGGAATAACATGCCTATTACCGCTGTCCGAAGATACGCCTTCCAGTTCAAAACCACAATTAGGGAAAGGTCTAGGCGGGCATGAATGCGTTGGCATACCGCAAATATCAATCATCTGTATTCATTTCCTTTTGCAAAGCCGACTACAAAAGACGAAATCCTCCCCGTGAGAGTATTGTACCGGCTTCCCTTTTTGGTTATAATTATTGTTAATCAGATGACAAGCAGGAAGAAGATGATCAGTTTATGTTGCCTTATTCCAAAAATTTCGAAGTTCAATACTATGAAATAAACAAACACCGCGAAGCCACACCCATCTCCGTCCTGAACTATCTTGAGGAAACGGCCATATCCCATTCCGACTCCGTGGGATATGGAATGGAAAGGCTATATGATGATGGGGTGGCATGGGTTTTAAACCGGTGGCATGTCATCATTGACAAATATCCCATGTGGAATGAAAAAATCACGATAGAAACCTGGCCATCCGGCTTTGAACGGTTTTACGCCAACAGAGAGTTTCTTATCAAAGACTCCGGTCAGAACATAATTGGAAAAGCCGCTTCCCTTTGGGTTTTACTGAATATCAACAGCAGAAGGCCTACGAGGATACCTGCCGAGATGGGGGTGGCATATGGCATAAGCCCCCAAAGAGCTTTTGACTGTTCCTTTGACAAGCTGGACATGGCGGACAGTTCCTTTAGCGGCCGGGATTTCTGCATAAAAAGGAGTGACATTGATACCAACAATCATGTCAATAACGCAATTTACCTGGATTGGATGCTGGAAGTAGTTCCGGATGAAATATATAGCGATTATAAACTTGCATCTTTTGAAATACAGTATAAAAAGGAACTTACCTACGGCACAAAAATACATTCAGGTTGCAGCATTGTTCAGGGCAAAGATTCGGAGCAGGTGTTTTTGCACAGGATCATAAACGAAAGCGGAATGGAATGTGCTTTGGGCCGAACCCGGTGGATCCCCAGGGTTTAAGAATACAAAATGCAAGACTCAATAAACTTTTTGAGACGCAGCATGAAAAAATCTGCATGAAAAATTTTAACACAAATTTAACATATTTTTACTAGAATTTGATGTATAATATAGTTGTCGTATAGTAATTGCTAAATAACACCTACTTTTTCATTTTTGTTCCTCCTTTTAATATAGATCGTGATTTTATTTTATCTGACATGACCTGGTAAGGCACGTTAATTAAATGTTATTATACATTCAAAAATTATAGGTGCCTTATTTTTTTGCACAAAAAAGCCCGATAGCAAAGATTGAAGATCTGTCCCAACAAAATCCCCAACTTTTGAAATCAGGCTCACATCCTGACAGAGTCAATATATACAGCCGAAGATATAGAACTATAAAATCAATATGCAATCATTATATAAATAAAATATTAACGTAACTGCAGTACAAATTCCGGTTCTTTCAAGTTAAAGATTACTGGTTCTTAATCACCGACACAATCGTATACCTTTCCTTTTCCAGTGTTTTCACCATGTCATCCACATTAAGCGTATTCACTTTCAATACTACAGTGCTTTTCCCCGCCTGTCCTCTGTATACCGCCAGGTGCGTTATATTGGCGCCATAATCTTTGATCACTCTCGTAATTTCCGCCAGGACACCGGGAGCATCGGTAGCTTCCAGTGCAATTCTGCTTCCCACATCCCTTGCACCCATGAGGTCTATAAAAGCATCAAAAATGTCCGTTTCGGTTATTATTCCGACAACCTTTCCGTTTTCAACTACAGGAAGAGCTCCTATGTCATTGTCCCTAAGCATTACTGCAGCTTCTTCTATCAGGGCATCCGGAGAAATAGTCTTTACATCCCTGGTCATGACTGCACTTACTTTGGTTTTGGCCAGCAAATAGTTGATCTCAAAAACACTCAAAGTAGTAGCCTTTGAAGGGGATACTTCAAGCATTTCTCTTTCGGTGACTATACCCACCAGCTTGCCTCCCTTTACCACCGGCAATCTCCTGAACTTGTTCTGCCGCATTATATCAAGAGCTTCAGCAATTGTGGCATCAGGAGAAATCGTGTAGGGGTTGGAAGTCATTCTGCTTCTTACATACATAAAATCACCCTCCCAAATATGCTTTTTTAATATCTTGACTTTGAGCCAGTTCTTTTGCTGATCCTTCAAGAACTATGCTGCCGGTTTCCAGCACATATGCCCTATGGGCAATTGAAAGTGCCATGTTTGCATTCTGCTCAACCAGCAGGATAGTGGTACCCTGGCTGTTTATATCCTTTATTATTTCAAAGATCTCTCTTACCAGGAGCGGCGCCAATCCCATGGATGGCTCATCCAGCAGCATGATCCTGGGCTTGGACATGAGGGCCCTGCCCATTGCAAGCATCTGCTGCTCACCTCCGCTTAAGGTCCCTGCCAGCTGTTTTCTTCTTTTCCCTAAAACCGGAAACCTTTCATATACACTCTCCATATCCTTTTTAATGCCTGATTTGTCCTTTCTCAGAAAAGCTCCCATCTCGAGATTTTCCAGTACGGTCATGTCGGGAAAAATTCTTCTGCCTTCCGGAACATGGGAAATTCCCATCTTCACTATTTCCTGGGCGCTCATTCCTCTGATCTCTTTTCCATTCAGCTTTATGGAACCGCTGGTCGCCTTGATAAGCCCGGAAATAGTCCTCAGGGTGGAAGTTTTACCGGCACCGTTTGCACCTATCAAAGTGACAATTTCGCCCTCCTGAACACTGAGGGATATATCTTTCAAAGCATGGATGACTCCGTAATACACATTTACATTTTTAATCTCAAGCATCCTGAATCTCCTCTCCAAGGTATGCCTCAATAACCCTTTTATTTTTCTTGATCTCATCAGGTGTGCCATTGGCTATTACCATGCCGTAATCAAGAACATATATGCGCTCACAAATTTTCATAACCAGTGACATATCATGCTCTATCAGAAGTATGGTAAGGTTGAACTCTTTCCTTATCCAACGGATGAGTTCGGTCAGTTCCGCGGTCTCATTGGGATTCATGCCGGCGGCCGGCTCATCCAGGAGGAGGAGGGATGGATTTGCGGCCAGGGCTCTGGCTATTTCCAGTCTTCTCTGTTCCCCATAGGAAAGGTTTTTTGCAAGCTCAAATTTTTTCTGGTCCAAGCTGAATATTTGAAGCAATTTCTCCGCTCTCTCACTGATTTCCTTTTCTTCCCTGCCAAAGGACGGCAGTCTGAAAAAGGCAGGTATCAGACCATACTTAACCTCATGATGAATTGCTATGCGAACATTATCCAAAACCGTCAAATCCTTAAAAAGCCTGATATTCTGAAATGTCCTGGCAATACCTGATTTTGTTATCCTGTAAGGTTTCAGGCCATTCAGCAATTTGGGATTTCCATCCACATCCAGTTCTATCGTTCCGGAACTGGGCACGTATACTCCTGTTAAAAGGTTGAAAACCGTAGTTTTACCGGCTCCGTTCGGTCCGATCAGTCCTACCAGTTCACCTTTTTCTATGCTCATGTTTACATTGGATACTGCTGTAAGCCCGCCAAAAGATTTGGTCAGGTTTTTAACTGTTAATAACGTCATTTTCTTCACCTCCAGAAACCCATGTCACGTAGCTGATTGATTTTTTCGTATCTTTCCCCAAATAAACTGTTTAAATCCGGTCATGCCTTTGTTTTTCAAAAGCATAATCACAATCAGCACGAGGGAATAGATAACCATCTTCAGCTCAGGATATTCCTGCAGGTATGACGATATGGACGGCAGAATTACTGAAGCAATAATGGAACCACGAATGTTTCCCAGCCCGCCCAGTACCACAATGACCAATATGTCTATGGATTTCATGAAACCAAATTGGTCCGGCTTTATAAAATAGAAATATAAAGAATAAAGCGCGCCGGCTATACCTGCAAAAAATGCTCCAATTGCAAAAGCCGTAACCTTGTATCTGGTTGTATTTATGCCCATGGCTTCGGAGGCTATTTCATCCTCTCTGATGGAAATGCACGCTCTTCCATGGGTGGAATCTATAAAATTCTTAATTATGACAACCGTTGCAACTGTAAACAAATATACCCATGTCCAGTTGGCAAATTGCGGAATGCTGAGCCCGCTGGCTCCTCCCACTGCTTCTATGTTCAGAATCAGTATTCTTATGATTTCGCCCATGCCAAGAGTGGCAATGGCAAGATAATCACCTTTCAGCCTCAGGGTTGGTATTCCTATCAATATTCCTACAAAGGCTGCAGCCACAGCTCCTGCCAATATCCCCAGCAGGAAGGAAAACTGCTGATCCATAGTGACTGTTATATAGCCGCATACATACGCACCTATTGCCATGAAACCGGCATGTCCCAGGGAAAACTGTCCCGTAAATCCGGTAATCAGGTTCAAGCTGACCGCCAATATGATATTTATGCATATGGTGACCAGCAGAATCTGGTAATAGTCATCCACTATTCCAACCATTATCAGGGTCTGAACAATAACATATGCCAACACTATAGCAATCAAAGCTCCAAGGCTTTTTGAACTTAACAACTTTTTCATATTCCCACCTACACTTTCTCACGGATATTTTTGCCAAGAAGTCCTGATGGTTTGATCAACAGCACCAGTATCAATATGGCGTATGCAGCCGCATCTTTATACAGGGAGCTTCCATATCCGCTTACAAAGGTTTCTATGATACCGATGGAAAAACCACCCAGCATCGCTCCCGGAATCACTCCTATGCCACCCAGCACGGCGGCGACGAAAGCTTTGACTCCCGGAACCATGCCCATGAGCGGTTCGATGGAATTGTAGTATATTCCGACCAGGATACCGGCAGCTCCTGCCAGTGCAGAACCGATTGCAAAGGTAAAGGATATGGTTTTGTCCACATTTATACCCATAAGCCTTGCAGCATCCTGATCCGTTGATACCGCACGCATTGCCTTGCCCATCTTTGTTCTGCGCACAACGTACTGAAGCAGCACCATAAGCAGGAATGTCACTATTAAGATGTATATCTGGGTAGTGTTTATAACAACACCGTCGATAATCTCAAAAGTGGTGTTTGAAAATATCGGTGGGAAAGCCCGGGTTGTAGGTCCGACAATCGCCATGGTGCCATATTCAAGAAACAGAGACACTCCTATGGCAGTAATCAAAACCGCTATTCTGGTGGCATTTCTCAGGGGTTTGTATGCTATCTTTTCTATCAGTATTCCCAATACAGCACATGCCACCATTGAAATGATCAGAGATGGCATAAAACCGAGTCCAAGAAATGTTATACATGCATAACCTATATACGCCCCCAACATGTATATGTCACCATGGGCGAAATTAATGAGTTTAATGATTCCATAAACCATGGTATATCCTAAAGCTATGAGAGCATAGATGCTGCCCAGCGATATACCGTTAATCAATTGTTGTAAAAACTGTGTCAAAAATCTCACACCTTCCGAATCAGACTTAGGCCAAACATCATATAAAGAATAATAGTTCATGAAAAAATAACGGCTGATACAAATAAAGCATAATAAATGAGAGGATGAATCCTCTCATTTATTATATATCCTAAAAAGCTGTATGTCTATTTTAAGTTTAATTTTACTCCCATTACGGCTCGATTTTTTCTCTAAAGGTTTGTACCCCATCCTTGAGTTCCAGCACTGTTATTGCCTTGACCGGGTTATGGTTCTCGTCAATGCTCAGGACACCTGTTATTGCAGGGAAATCCTTGGTTTGCTCAAGAGCTTCTTTTATCTTGATTGAATCGGCTTCACCCGCTCTCTCTATAGCATCAGCTATGAAATATCCAAGGTCATATCCAAGAGCATGGAATGCATTGGGTTCTGCATTGTATTTTGCCTTAAATGCTTTTTTAAACTGTACTACAGCGGGATCTGTATCCTCTGAGGAATAGTGGTTTGAGAAGAAAACATTGTTAAGGGCTGATTCACCCGCTATTTTTACCAGGTCCGGTGAATCATATCCGTCACCTCCGAGGAAAGGCTTATCTATGCCAAGATCTCTTGCCTGTTTGATTATGAGCCCTACTGCCTCATAATATGCCGGGAGGTAGATCACATCAAAATCCATTCCCTTGATCTTTGTAAGAACGGCATTAAAGTCCTTTTCAGTTGACACAAATGCTTCTTCGCCAACTATTGTACCTCCGTTGGCAGCGAAAGTCTCCTTGAAGCTCTTTGCCAGTCCTTTGCTGTAGTCATTGGAGTTGTCTATCAAAACCACGGCTTTCTTGGCGTTTAATGATCTTGATGCGAAATTAGCCATTGCTGTTCCCTGGAAAGAATCATTGAAACAGGTTCTGAACACATACTCCTTGACGCCGTTTTTATCCACCGTCACATCGTCGGCAGTGGCAGAAGATGATATGATAGGCACCTTGCGCTTGGTGGCAGGAGGGATTGTGGCCTTGAACGCACCGGATGTGGCCGGGCCTAAAACTGCAACAACCTTTTCCTGGTTTACCAGCTTTGTGGTTACACTTGTTGCTTCATCCGCCTTGGAGCTGTTATCCATCACGATAGGTTCTATCTTTTTTCCAAGGACACCACCCTTTGCGTTTATTTCATCAAAGGCCATCAGTATACCATCCCTGGAACTTTGCCCATAAGCTGCTACAGTACCTGACAGCTCATAGTTCAGACCTATTTTGATTGTATCTCCTGTACTCTTGTTCCCCTGACCTGCACCGGAAGAGCATCCAACAGCCAGGGACAAAGCCATAACCGCAACTACAGCCAAACTCAATACTTTCTTAAAACGTGACACTTTACATTCCCCCTTTAATTATTTAAACTGTTAAAACTTTCTTTTAAAAAAAAAACAATGCCCGCAGCTTTTGAAATGAGTCAAAGTGACTTATAATGCTGCCTTTAAATGTTTCTTATAATTATATATTTTATATTGAAAATTGCAAACAATTTTCCATTAAATTTTTGAATGTTTTTTGCTCTATTTTTAATGTTTTTTGCCCAATTTATATAAAAACTGGATTGGCTACCTGTATTTTGTTTCTCGTGTCAATGTCCGTTCATGGGAACCGTAAATGCTGTTTTGGTGTGCTGTTTGCTTCTTTTCAGTTTTGATCTCGGATATAATCATTCCAAGAAGAATCAACACGCAGCCAAGTATCGCATACATCCCCAATGATTCGGTTTCCCCCGCGGAATTGGGAATCAGCATGGCAAATATTGCTCCAAACACAGGCTCGGCTGTAAATATCAGGGCTGTATGGGTGGGTGACGTAAACCTCTGTACTACGCTCTGACCCGCATAAGCCAGCGCTGTACCAAACACCCCTGTGATAAGCAAAGTGATGACAACTGTAAGATCAAACTTCACCGGTTGACGTTCAACTAACAGCCAAATCCCATTATTTACAAGAGCGGCAAAACTAATCTCCAGGGTTGCCAGCAGGACCGGTTCCTGTTTTTCGGTAAACTTGTCTATCAATATTATCTGAAAGGCAAAACATACAGCTCCTATAAGTGTCAATATATCACCCTTGTTAAGTGAAAAGCTAAGCCCCCCGGACAGGAAGAACAAGCCGCAGGCTGCCAGGATAACCCCGATGACAGAGTTGGCACCGGGCTTCTTTTTCAAGAGCACCGCGGAAATCACCGGAACCATAACCACGTTAAGGCCGGTGATAAAAGCCGAATTGGATGCGGTAGTATAATAAAGACCTGTTACCTGCAATATCATCCCGCAGGAAAGCGTCAGTCCCAGAACAAAACCATGAACCAAAACCTTCCTGTTTATGTTTTTCAGATGCCTGCGAAAAATAAAAAGCAGGATGACCGCTGCTACAGCAAACCTTACGGCCAGATATGCAAAAGACGGAATATGCTCAAGAACGTTTTTCATCAAGGGGAAAGATGACCCCCAAATAGCCGTTATTACCAACAGGAACAAGTCTGCCCTTATCTGTTTTGACATATGTGTATCCCTCTTAAGTTAGCTTGTTAGCACGAAAATGCGATTTATTTTCATTAATTGTCATGCCTTTCAGGCATGAACGGTTATGCCGGCGGTGTTACTGCAAGGTAATATAAATCGTCGGTTTGAATTCAGCCAATAATGGATGCAAACCGGGTTTGCATTCATTAACACCTACAGGGTCATTATCACATTATAGCAGCAGTTTTCCGGCATATCAACTGCTATCCTCTTCTGCCCCTTGGGCACACCTTTATGCAGATTCCGCAGACCGATCCCCTGCCAATATGCTTATAGTTTTTGTTCATGAATTCAGAGCAGGTTCCTGCATCCACGATTTCCTCCCTTTTGACGCCCGGGCTCCATTCCTTTCCTGTCAAAGCCTTTGCCGGACAGGCACTTACGCATAGGTTGCAGGAAGAACATTGGTTTTCTGCCAGTTCACCGCTGCAATCAAGTTCCATATCTGTCAGAACCGTACCAAGCCTGACCCGGGGTCCGAAATCTTTGTGAATAAAAAGTCCGTTCTTGCCTATCCAGCCCATTCCGGAGGCCACAGCCCCGGTTTTGTGAGGGAATATTGCACTATAGGTTTTCGGCTCATCGGGTATCGTCTGGGAAGCAGCAATCGTATAGGCCAGGTACCCGTTATCCTGGATTAGCATCATGGTCCTGAGTCCAATCTGATCTATGAGGGCATTGACCGTACGATAATGGTTAAAATAATTATAGGTGGGTTTGTCCTCTATTTCATCAATAATCGCATCGGACAATCGGATACCAAAAGTTATGGCATACGGAAATTTTCCCAGGTGCTCCGGCAACATGTCATACACGTTGGAAAACCCCACAAATGACGCTCCAAGTCCAAGAATATAATCATGTAAAACTTTGCTTGATAAACTCATATTTCCTCCTTTATACTTACTGTACTCAAAACCTGCCCAAACTCCGATAAAGATTATATCACAAAATGAAAGCAATGACCTTTTCTTTTAGGAAAAATCCCTTTATTCCGGGCAATATGGTATAATTTGTGCACATATGGTATAATATTGCCATTATAAAAGATCCAGAGCATGTAAATTTCTGTTTCATTGACAACGGTACAACCTTACCCACGCGGCATCAACCGGCATGGTACAAAAGAACAGGTTACGGAGGTAATAAATGCATGAGTTCGGGCAGCAGCAAAGAGTTGGCTGAAAACAAAATAATTCTGCTTTATATAATAGAAAAGATTGGCATGCCTGTCAGCAATATTCAAATAACAAAGCTGGTTCTGGAAAAAAAGCTTATGAACTATTTCCTTTTGCAGCAGCTTCTGAATGAACTGTGCGAAAGCGGTTTCCTGGAACATGTTGACACTGACGGCAAGCTTTTTTACAAAATATCCCCCAGCGGCAAAAAGACTCTGGAATATTTTACCAGTCTAATCCCTTTCGGTATCAGGTCAATAATTGACAATACGATACCTGAAATACGAAAGGAAATAAGAAATGACACTTTTATCACTGCCGATTTCGTCCCTAAAAGTGAAAAGGAATTTGTTGTTTCGTGTAAAATGGATGAAGAGGACTTTACACTGATCGAACTGCACGTTACCGTCGGAACAAAAAGCGATGCCCGTAATATTTGCGAAAACTGGAAAAAACACTCACAGGAAATTTATTCCGAGATAGTAAACTCTCTCACAAGAAAAAGAGAAAGCCCGGATCGGTGAGCACCGAATCCGGACCATATGTTACCTGCACCGGGCAATCAATAAAAATTTTTGCATATATGTTTAATGCGCTAAGGCAACTCAATGGCCTTATTGTTTTTTGACTCCCTGTACAACACAAATTTGCTGCCTATAACCTGCACTATCTCCGCACCTGTTGCTTCTGCAATCTCCTCACATATATCCCTGGTTCCCGCCAGGGCATTTTTCAAGACAGTGGCCTTTACCAGTTCCCTGGCCTCTAAAGCTTCATCAAACTGTTTTATGACATTTTCCGTGATTCCGCCTTTACCAATCTGAAAAATCGGTTCAATGCCGTTCGCCAACCTCCGAAGATAGCTGCGCTGTTTGCCTGTAATCATAAAGTAATCTTCCTTTCAGATATTCTAATAACAAAAAGGATAGAACTGAATTCTATCCCCCTAAAGCTAAACTTCAACTTCTTTCCGAGTTTTTCTTCTATGTGTCTCATAACCCGGATCTCCTTTTTTCCAGCCACTTCTACTCTTTTCAACCGGCTTTAGCTTGATTTCCTCGTTCACCACAAAATCGTTCTTCATCAAGCAGAAATAAGCAATGCTTCCACTCCTACAATTACCACAGTTTAAGCATTCCATAAAATTTAATACTGCCCCTCCGACAACATTTTAATTTTGTAAATATATTTTACAATGGGATTAAAACTTTGTCTAGATATTATTTATAGCTATAAGCGCCCTACTAGCGTGTTTCACCG
>ENA-UPSB01003168-UPSB01003168.1-bioreactor-metagenome-genome-assembly--contig:-NODE-3168-length-13485-cov-6.021966_pt1 | contig 13485 bp, 6 predicted proteins | sample MGYA00238182_ERZ773286 | MGnify/ENA primary metagenome ERZ773286 (study PRJEB29026, sample SAMN07631240) | bioreactor metagenome | isolation source: Switchgrass digestor | place: USA: Dartmouth... | reverse complement strand
AAGGTATCACCCAGAGTGTAAACGGCTGGGTCAAGACTTATCCCGGGCATGCTGACGGTTTCGGCCTGCAAAAGCCAGGGTCAGCGGTCAGCCCTACGGGAATCAGATTTTTCTCCATGGAAGGCTGGTCAAGCATTGAAAATAAGACAACGGAGCTTACCTCGGAAGAATTTATAAACGGTGCATCCACTATTGATGAAATAGTTGATCGATACAGCAAACTGACTGCAAAGAATTTCAGCATATGCGGCGACCTGTTGAAGCAGTATGGAGAATATAATATTGCGGCGTCAGCGGAAGCCGGACTTAATGAGGATAATACCAACCTTCTGAAATTTATGGACATGTGGGAGGACACCCATTTGTTTTGGGAGGGAACCCCGGAAGATTACATGAAATCGCTGATTGCAACATTGGGAATAGATTCCCAGCAGGCAGGGCAGATCTCTAAAAGTCAGAATATACTGACAAGCCAGATAGATAACCGCCGTACTTCAGTATCAGGTGTTTCGATAAATGAAGAGATGGCTAATCTGGTGAAATTCCAGCATGCGTATAACGCAGCGGCAAAAATGATTTCAACCATGGCTCAGATATACGATACGCTGATAAACAGGGTCGGGGTATAAAGCTATTAAAGCTATTATTTAACGACCGGTTATCGAAAGGAGTTATACTATGCGCACCACGAATAACATGCTTATAAACAATATGATATTCTATATGAAAAGCAATCTGGAGAGATTGAGCAAACTCCAGATGCAGGTGGCTACCGGTAAAAAGATTTCCGTGCCGTCGGATGATCCGATAGTTGCTTCCAGAGCCCTGAAGTTCAGAACCGATGTATCCCAGGTGAAGCAGTTTCAAAGAAATGCCAAGGACGCCACTTCATGGATGGAGATAACAGAAGACGCTGTGGGAAAGATGGGAGACATCATACAAACGGTCTATGACCGGGCAGTACAAGCTGCAAATACAGGTACGATGGAACCCCATGAAAGAGAGAGCATAAGGCGGGAAATTGAGCAGCTGAAGAGTCAGCTCATACATCTTGCCAACACTTCCTATGCAGGAAGGTATATCTTCTCGGGTTACAGCACCGACAAAAAGCTCTTAAATGAAGACGGTACATATGCCATATCCGTATCATCCAATGAGACAGCGGTCATAAAGGGCGGATTGCTTCAGACTCCCATTACCATAGGTACAGGAAACAACACCTTTGAAATAAGCCTTACCGGTGGAGGGTACAAGACAATAACCCTGAACCCGAAGACATACAACTCCCTGGACGATCTTGCTGCTGATATTGAGAAAAGCATAATTGACGCTGATCCGGCGTTTGAGAACATAAGCGTAAAAAACAATGACGGAAGACTGGAGTTTTCTTTGCGGGATACAAGCGATGTCAATGGCAACAGCCTGAGGATATACCTGAAAAAAGGAACAGCAAATGATTTGCTGGATTCCATAAATATCAAGACGGATGCTATTTCAGGGATAACAGTATCAAAGAGCGAAGATATCAACTACCAGTTGGGCATAGGAGATCTGCTCAATGTCAATGTTCTGGGCACGAATCTTTTTGGTTCCGGTGTGGAAGGAGATATAGGTGAAGTTATACTGAAGCTGAATAATTTTATTGATTCCCTGACAATTACAGATAATAAGAGCTATATATTCGGGCAGGAACTGAAGATCGATTCGGACAATATTCTGGAATTTAAAGGAAATGAGAAGTTCAGTATAACCATAGACGGTGTGACCAAGGAAATCACAATTCCTGCCAAGACCTATGATGGAAATGCCGCGGCGGGACAGACTCTGGACGATTTGGCCAAGGATCTTCAGACACTGATAAATAAAGCAGGTTTTAGCGTTACGGTGGAAAACAACAACGGAAGGATTGTAATAAGCGAGGACAGCGGTAAAAAAATAACCCTTAAGGAAGGTACAGCGGGATTGGATGCCTTAAGAAAACTCAAGATATATACAGGTACTGACAAAACTGTTACTTCTTTTACCGCTGCTGAAGGCTTGGATAATGCAATAGGTGATTCTCAGGCGATTCTGGATAAGTTTCTGAGCATCCGGGCCGATATCGGAGCAAGGATGAACAGATCGGAGCTGACCTTGAATCGCCTGGAAAATGATGAGTTGAATTTTACAAAACTTATGAGTGATAATGAAAATGTTGATTTGTCAGAAGCGATAACCAATCTTTTGAACGAAATGAATGTTTACAGTGCATCCCTGGCGGCGAGCGCTAAAGTGATAATGCCTACTCTGGTTGATTTTCTGACATAGAAATAATTGAATGGAGATAATATATATGGATATTGTTACACGGCACTTTGGGAAAATAACGGTGAAGGATGAAGATATAATAGATTTTCCGGAGGGCATTCCGGGTTTTGAGGACACAAAAAAGTTTGTGCTTCTGGACAACGGAGATAAGACTTCACCTTTCCGGTGGCTGCAGGGAGTGGATAATCCGCAGCTGACCTTTGTTTTGATTGACCCGAGATACTTCAGGCCAGACTATGTAGTGGATGTGAATGACGCTGACGTGGAGATACTGGATATCAAGGATGTTGGCAAAGTCCTCGTTTTTGCAGTTGTGGTAATACCGGAGGATATCTCAAAAATGACTGCAAATCTTAAAGCTCCCGTGCTTATAAACATGGAAAACAGAAAAGGTAAACAAGTGGTAAACGAAAACAGCAATTACAAGGTCAGGCACTACATAATGGAAGAACTGAAACTGATTGGAGGACAGGTATAGATGCTGGTGCTGACAAGAAAAAAGGGTCAATCGATAATGATAGGTGAAGACATAGAAATAACAGTTGTTGATATTCAGGGGGATCAGATACGCCTTGGCATAGAGGCTCCTAAAAATGTTGCTATACACAGGAAGGAAGTGTTTATTGAGATACAGGAGGAAAACAGGAAAGCAGCGGAAGTAAACCCGGAGAAGTTAAGAGGTATACTTCATGGACAGTTGGAAATTAAGAAAGTAGAAAAAACAGACTAAAGTATTTTTACGGATGGTCGATATATTTATTGAAGTCATATATGCCATTGCATAAAGCAGCATTATAAAGTGTGTTTTTGCACCGGCCGGGCAGAAAAAGCTTTTTATATGGTTTATATGCAAAATATCAAGCTAAAGACCCATGGATGGGAACTTTAGGTAAAATCAAGGAGGATGAATTATATGATTATTAATCACAATCTGATGGCTATGAATGCTCAGCGCCAGCTGACAATAAACAGCAATGCGCAATCCAAATCCCTGGAAAAGCTCTCTTCCGGCTACAGGATAAACAGAGCCGGTGACGATGCTGCAGGTCTGGCAATATCTGAAAAGATGAGAGGTCAGATCAGAGGTTTGACGCAGGCTTCAAGGAACGCCCAGGACGGTATTTCCCTCATACAGACTGCGGAGGGTGCATTGAATGAAACCCATGAAATACTGCAGAGGATGAGGGAACTGGTGGTACAGGCCGGCAACACCGGGACAAATGATACAGCAGATTTGCAGAAAATACAGGATGAAATAACAGCTCTCCAGAAAGAACTGGGTGGAATCGATGGAGACAGCGGAATTTCAGATCGTACCCAGTTCAATGGTAAGGCCTTGTTGAATGGAACTGTAACAACCGGCTTTACTTTCCAGATTGGTGCCAATACCGGACAAAAAGTAACTCTTACTATATCCTCAATGTCAGTTGCAAGCCTGGGAGTGGGCGAAGGTTCAATTAACGTTGTCAATTTTGCTACAAACTCCACTGCATTTGATACCCAACTGAAAGCCATAGATGAAGCCATAGAAAAAGTTTCATCTCAGCGTTCAGCCCTTGGTGCTATGCAGAACAGGCTGGAGCATACCATCAAGAATCTGGACAATGCTGCTGAGAACCTGCAGGCTGCAGAATCCCGTATCCGTGATGTAGATATGGCTAAAGAGATGATGGAGTACACGAAGCAGAGCATACTCAATCAGGCGGCTACTGCAATGCTTGCTCAGGCAAATCAGGTACCACAGAATGTGCTCCAGTTGTTGAGGTAATTCATAATTGTATAAAAAGGAGAGTGAATCAGCTCTCCTTTTTTAATATGTTAGCCTTACAGAATATATTAGCTTTATAAAGAACTTCTAAGAGTGTTGTATAAAACTAATATTAAATATTAGGGGAAAGGGAACTCTTGAAAACGAAACAGTTCATCCGGTGAAACTGAAGATAACGCTTTTTCCATTTACATCATTAATATTATGTAATAGAATAAAAAGTAGTATCAAGAGATCTTATGGTGACTTTCAGTGACAAATAAGCCAAAAAGGCTAAAGTATTTTTCCGGATGATCGATATATATAGTGAGAAACCTGAATAAAGCGTATTTTCTGCACCGGCCGGGCAGTAAAAAGCTTTATATATGGTTTATATACGAAATATCAGACTAAAGCCCCATGGATGGAGCTTTGGGAAAAGTCAAGGAGGATGAATTATATGATTATTAATCACAATCTGATGGCTATGAATGCTCAGCGCCAGCTGACAATAAACAGCAATGCGCAATCCAAATCCCTGGAAAAGCTCTCTTCCGGCTACAGGATAAACAGAGCCGGTGACGATGCTGCAGGTCTGGCAATATCTGAAAAGATGAGAGGTCAGATCAGAGGTTTGACGCAGGCTTCAAGGAACGCCCAGGACGGTATTTCCCTCATACAGACTGCGGAGGGTGCATTGAATGAAACCCATGAAATACTGCAGAGGATGAGGGAACTGGTGGTACAGGCCGGCAACACCGGGACAAATGATACAGCAGATTTGCAGAAAATACAGGATGAAATAACAGCTCTCCAGAAAGAACTGGGTGGAATCGATGGAGACAGCGGAATTTCAGATCGTACCCAGTTCAATGGTAAGGCCTTGTTGAATGGAACTGTAACAACCGGCTTTACTTTCCAGATTGGTGCCAATACCGGACAAAAAGTAACTCTTACTATATCCTCAATGTCAGTTGCAAGCCTGGGAGTGGGCGAAGGTTCAATTAACGTTGTCAATTTTGCTACAAACTCCACTGCATTTGATACCCAACTGAAAGCCATAGATGAAGCCATAGAAAAAGTTTCATCTCAGCGTTCAGCCCTTGGTGCTATGCAGAACAGGCTGGAGCATACCATCAAGAATCTGGACAATGCTGCTGAGAACCTGCAGGCTGCAGAATCCCGTATCCGTGATGTAGATATGGCTAAAGAGATGATGGAGTACACGAAGCAGAGCATACTCAATCAGGCGGCTACTGCAATGCTTGCTCAGGCAAATCAGGTACCACAGAATGTGCTCCAGTTGTTGAGGTAATTCATAATTGTATAAAAAGGAGAGTGAATCAGCTCTCCTTTTTTAATATGTTAGCCTTACAGAATATATTAGCTTTATAGAGAACTCCTGAAGGAGTGCTGTATAAAACTAATAATACACTTAACAATACACCAAACAATACACTCATACAATATCTTATAAAGAAGAGGTAAGCTTTATGAAATTGAGCATAGCAATGATTGTAAAGAATCAGTCGAAACACCTTGATGAATGCTTGAAGAGCCTGCAACCTGTAAGGGATAAAATAGATTCAGAACTTATAATAGTGGATACCGGTTCTGAGGATGATACTGTAAAAATTGCGAAGAGATATACCGATAAGGTGTATTTTTATGAATGGACAGGGAATTTTGCCGAGATGCGGAATATTTCCATAAGTCATACGAAAGGTGAATGGGTTTTCATAATAGATGGCGATGAAGTTATTGAAAATGCCGACCCATTGATTGATTTTTTTAAAAAAGGTATTTATCAGAACTATAATGCAGCTATCATAACCGTCCGTAGTTTTTCCAATGATAAATATGATGAATATTTTGATGCCTGCTTACCACGGGTGTTTAAAAAGACTGCAGGATTTAAGTATGAAGGAGCTATACATGAGCAGCCTGTAATAAGTCCGCCTGTGTGCAAGATTAATTTGCTGTTATTTCATTATGGATATATAACTACTGATGACAAATTGATGGAGTATAAATTCAAAAGGAATGTGGACATGCTGAAAAAAGAGCTGGCAAGGGATCCTGAGAACATTTACTACTGGTTTCAGATGTCCCAGTCCTATGGTATGCACAGGGACTTAAAAGATGCAATGGATGCCATAGAAGTTGCCTATAATTTGCTGAAAAAAAAGCAAAAAGATCTGAAAAGTTATTTTTATGTGCTGCATCATATGATATATGTATACAACCTGAATGGTAGATACAGGGATACGGAGAAACTGTGCAGCGAAGCCATAAAAATTAAGGATGGCTATATCGATGTATATTATCACCTGGGAAAGGCACAAATGAATCTTGGAAAATACGATGAGGCAGTCAAAAGCTACAGTAAATATCTTTCCATGCTGGAACATCCTGAAGAATTTACCGGTAAAGATGATGCAACGCTGACTCACTACACTTTGCAAGCATATGAGGAAGTGTACAGGGATATGGTCTTGCTGCATGAAGCTTTGAGTGATTACCCTGAAGCTTTGTCATATGCAGAGAAAATTAATGACAAGACCTTAATTGGACCTGCTTTCCCGGCAATTATAAAAGCATATATAAAGAGTAACCGGATTACAGAGTTAAAAGATTATTTTTACAATGTGGTTAAGGATAAGTTCCCTGAGCTGGAGAATGACTTTATTGTCAGTCTTGAAAATGTTAAATACAAAGAGTTTAATGATGAAATACAACGTAAGCTGACTGAAATATTTGCAGCAGGTGATGGCAATTATGCTTTATTGAATAAGATTAGGTTGCATGAAAACAAGGATTATCCGGATTCTAATTTGTTCGAAGGCATAAAGGACTGGGATTTTTCTGTTTTGCCTGCAATATATGGCGATGTACTTTATTACCTTATGAAGAGAAAAATTTCCATAAAGCCGTATTTTGACAGTTTAATGGAGAAGTATCTGATCGGATGTATTGAGTACATAACCAGTCTACATAAAGATGCTTCAATCGTCATTTATGAATATATAGAAAATGTTATGTCTCAAGCTGATTCTGCTGAAGAGCTGAGTATAACAAGGACTCTGGAAAGATGCGCGCTACTGATTGGCGGATTGGATGAGAAGCAATATGCCTATATGTTCAATAGGTATATAAAGGACGGGACGGAGCTTATTTCCAATATATACAATAAGGAAATTATTGAAAATGAAACAGTTCATTTGGTAAAAACCGAGGAGGACGCTTTTCTCATTTACATGATCCATGCAGAGCGAAACAGGACGAGGTATCCTTTAAAATACGTCCAATACTTGCGAAAAGCTCTGAAAATGTACCCGGCAATGAAAAAGGGCATAGAATTGTTGATAGATGATATTGATAAAAAAGTACCTAAAGAAAAATCCGGGGAGAAAAACCTGGAGGAATATAAAAGAATTTTTAAAGAAAACATTAAAAAGCATGTGGAATCCGGTGAGCTTACCCAATCATTGCAGTTAATAAACGAGTACAAAAATCTTGTAGGTGAGGATGTAGACATATGCTCAATTGAAGCGGTTATAGCCATGATGGAGGGAAGACTGGACGATGCGGAAAAATTGTTGAAAGAAGGAATGTACATAGATGAAGCTAATTTTGACATATTATACAATCTAGCCTATCTTTATATGCTAGAAGGAGAAAAAAGCAAAGCGTATGTCTATTATTCAAAAGCGCATGAAGTAGCGGAGGACGGCAACCTCAAGGATGAGATAACCAAAACATTGGATCAGTTAAAAAATGAATGTGGATTTGATGAAGATTCCTATGGCGATGAAGAATTCGGGCAAGGTAATGGAGAAAAAGATCCGGACAACATGATGGATGAATATAGGAGAGAAGTAAAAAGCAGCATTCAATCCCTGATAGAACAAGGATTCCTGCAGGAAGCCAAAACTTTAATAAGCGAATATGAAGATATTGTAAAAGATGATGCAGAGATTTACTCGATACGGGGAGTAATCGCCATGATGGAGGGGGATATGGAGGCAGCAGAGGAGATTTTGCAAGCAGGCCTTGCTGTGGATGAAGAAAACTTTGATCTCCTGTACAATCTTGGCTATCTGTATCAATCCAAACAACTTAATGACAAGGCAATAGAGTTTTATCAGAAAGCAATGCAAAATGCCAATGATGAGAGTACTGCGAATAGCTTACATGAAATACTCAAGAGTTTAGGAGTTCAGGGGAGTAAAGACAGCTTAGCCCGAAAAACTTTGCCAAAGACAAGCATTATAATACTTACCTATAACAATCTGGATGCCAATAAGATTTGCTTGGAAAGCATAAGGAAGTATACGGAAAAAGGAACTTATGAAATTATTGTGGTGGATAACCACTCAACCGATGGAACAGTAGAATGGTTGAAACAGCAAAAGGATTTGAAATTAATTTTAAATGACGAGAATTTAGGTTTTCCCAGAGGATGCAATCAGGGAATCCAGGCTGCAGAGAAAGGCAATGATATTCTGCTGCTGAATAATGATACGATTGTAACTCCGAATTGGCTGAAAAACTTAAAGAAATGCTTATACAGCAAGGATGATATAGGTGCAGTGGGATCGGTAACAAATTCCTGCTCGAATTTTCAGGTTGTGCCTGCTGTTTATAACAGTCTGGAAGAGTTGATCGAATTTGCTTCTAAAAACAATGTGAGCAACAGTTCCTTATGGGAAGAAAGACTGAGACTTGTAGGCTTCTGCATGCTGATAAAGAATGAAGTGGTAAAAAAGATAGGTTTACTGGATGATAGGTTTTCACCCGGAAACTTTGAGGATGATGATTATTCCTTTAGAATAAGGAAAGCCGGATACAGGCTGATTCTTTGCAAGGACAGTTATATTCATCATTTCGGGAGTGTTTCTTTTAAAAAGGAATCCGGTGTATATAAACAGCTGCTTACTGACAACAGGAAGAAGTTTGCCAAAAAGTGGGGATTTGATCCTTGCTATATAGCGAATATTAATAAGGGAATAACAGAACAGGTGAGCAAGTCAGATAGGGAAAACATCCGTGTCCTGCATATCGGTTGCGCAGGGGGCGGGACATTGTTAGACATAAAAAATACCGTTCCTTCATCAGAGCTATTCGGAATAGAACCAATAAAAGAATGCATTGCGAATGTAAACCATTTTGCGAATATAAAAGTTGGTGACCTGAGTTTAGTAAAAACATTTGAAAAGGAGTATGTTGACTTTATAATATATTCCTGGCCACAACTTAAAGAAAGCATGGTGAAAGATTTATCACTGATAAAGGATTATATAAAGGAAAGCGGCACTATATTTATCACTCCCACTGAAATGTCACTCAATGTTGACAAAAACTTCATCAGGAGACTGGAAGAAAGTATAAAAGGCTATTCATTCCGGATGGTTGCTGCAAAGGGCCAACAAATTCTAGTAATGGAAAAGGAAAATGACAGGAAGTCCGGTAGTGTTTTGAGACTGAATGTTTACAACAAAGAGAGTATGAGCAAATTGACTGATAATTGGCTGCCGGAAAACGGATTGCCGGGTCATGGTGCTGTAGTCAAACTCATCAGAAGATTAGATAACAATATTGAGCATGGTATATGCCTGGCGAAAATTGGAGAATTGATACAGAAAAAACAACTGGACTATGAGGAAGTAAAAGAAGCCATAAAAAAACACGGAATCGATAAAATAAAACTGTTCAATATAATAGGAATGTTATGCTTTAATAATGGAGTTTACGATAAAGCATTGATGTTTTTAAAAGAATCACTTAAGCTGGATAGAGAGAACAGAAAGACAATTTATAATATAGTCTTTATTTTGCATCATCTAAATCAGAATGAAGCAGCTCTTGGCTTTATAAATGGAATTGGTAACATTGAAGACGATATGGAACTTGCAAGGCTAAAACAGCAGATAGAGGAGGCACTGTAATGAATGATAAAAAGATTTGCTTCATAAGCTGTGTTAACGATCATGAGCTTTATAGGGAAGCTCTCTTTTACATAAATCATCTGGAAGTGCCGGAAGATTATGAAATAGAGTGTGTTTCTATAGAAAATTCCAAATCCATGGCTCACGGATACAATGAAGCTATGAAAGTTTCCGATGCGAAGTATAAAGTATATATGCATCAGGATGTATTTATAAGAAATCGCCTGTTTATCAGAGATATTCTCAGGATATTCAAAAGGAATGATGACATTGGCATGATTGGAGTGATAGGCTCCAGGATTATACCGACAAGTGGAGTATGGTTGGAATCCAGCAGCAAATGCGGAAAAGTATTTGACAGTCACACAGGTGAAATACAGCTGTGGTCTTTTGGGGATGTACAAGGTGAATACGATATTGTACAGGCAATAGATGGGCTTATTATTGTTACGCAATATGATATTCCATGGCGGGAGGACATATTTGACGGATGGTATTTCTATGACATTTCACAGTGTGTGGAATTTGGAAAAAAGGGATATAAAGTAGCTGTCCCAAGGCAGGAAAAGCCTTGGGTTATACATGATTGCGGGATTGTCAATGTTAGAAACGGTTATGAATATTATCGGAAAATCTTCTTGAATGAATATTCAAAGAGTATTTTTCCTTTAGTAAGTATTCTAATACCAACATACAATCGCCCGAAATACTTCAAACTGGCTTTGGAAAGTGTCCTGAGTCAGACGTATAAAAATTTGGAAATCATTGTTGGGGATGACAGTACAAATAACGATACGGAAGAAATAATAAAACACTATTTGGCTAAATACCCGGAAATTAAGTACTATCATAATGAAAAAAATTTAGGACAGTTCGATAATGACTTAAAACTGCTAGATATGGCTCAAGGGGAGTATATCAACTTTTTAATGGATGATGACCTGTTTGAACCTACTAAAATTGAAAAAATGATGAACTATTTTGTTCATGATGAAAATGAAGAGATCTCATTAGTTACGTCACATAGGGGCATTATAGATGAAAATGGAAATTATGGGGGAGTGTTTGGAAAAACAGATGAAATATTTAAGAAAAACACTGTAATAGATGGTTTGGAATTGGGGAATTTTGTATTGACTTACAACTTTAACTGTATTGGAGAACCAACCACTGCCCTTTTTAGAAAGAGTATGTTAATTGAGCCCTTTGGGGCATTCAACGGACGTAGATATGGATGCAACGTTGATCAGGCAGCATGGTTTAATTTGCTATCTAAAGGAAAAGCAGTTTTTATCAATGAAGTGTTAAGTTATTTCAGAATACATTCGGGACAACAGCTACAGGATATTAGTATACGGCTAAAGGGAATTGTTGATTACTTGCATACGATATTAACTTGTCAAAAAAAAGGATATTTGTCAAAATCAGATTTATACTTGAGAGCAGCAAAATACTGCCTATTGCTCTGTGAAGAAATCTTTAATAGGAATTCTAATTATTTAAAAAATACAATGAAGGAATTTTCAGAATTTGAAATTTATTATAATGAGCTCAAGAACAAAGAAGAAGAGGTGCAAAAAGAAGTCTGTAAAAGCTTTCCTCTTGTGAGTATCCTTATTCCAGCATATAATCAAACGAAATTTTTGAAAGACGCTTTAGAAAGTGCTATAAATCAAACTTATCCCAATATAGAAATAATAATAGGTGATGACAGCACTAACAATGAGGTTGAAGAGTTTGTAAAGCCTTATTTGGAGAAGCATAAGAACATAACATATTTTAGGAATGAAAGGAGTGAAGTGGATTATGGGTATATTAATCACGTTAACTGCTTGAAGAAAAGCAAAGGTGAATATGTAAACTATTTGTGTCATGATGATGTATTTCATCCACAAAAAATAGAAAAAATGATGAAATATTTCATGGAGTATCCCAGTATCACTCTAGTTACTTCAACACGACAACCGATTGATGAGAATGGCAATGAGTTGGCATTGACGGATGCTTTTTCAAGGTTATTTGATAAAGATGCAATAGTGAGTGGAAACCAGATTTGTAAATATATAATTAGCAATTTAACAAACTATATTGGAGAACCTACTACTGTTTTATTCAAAAAAAAATATATCGGAGAAAAATATGGATATTTTAATGGTGTGAGATTTCAGTCAATTTCAGATGTTGCTAACTGGTTTACTTTGCTACAGCATGGAGACATGGTATATATATCGGAGACACTAAGCTATACCCGGATGCATCCCAACCAAAATTCGAACAAAAGTGACATTCATGTTATGGGGATTATATCTTGGTATCAGTTGATTAAACACAGCTATGCAACCGGAATAATTCAGGACTTAAAAGAGTATAAGACGTTAATAATCAACTGGATAAAAAAACATATGTCAATAGCTGATTATTTCATTAAACAGAATGATTATGTAAATTCGGGTTTAAAGGATGAACTGGCAAGTTCTTTCAAGGATGCTGTTGATGAGATAATTCGAAAAAATGTTGACTGTAATAAAATATGTATTATATGCGGGCAGAAAGTTGAAAGATTTTTACCGTATCAATATAAAAAGCATAAATCTGATTTTACTAACAGTTTTCAAATTATAGGAAGTGATACAGATAGCTTTGCTTGCCCTCATTGTCAATGTCATGATCGTATGAGGCATATTGTTATGTATTTTAACCGGGAAAATATATGGGAAAAATGCATAGAAAATAAAAAGGTGCTTCATATAGCACCTGAGATGCATTTACAGCAGATTATATCGAAATATAAGCCACTAGAATATGTATGTGGGGATTTATACCCACAAAATGAGAGCATTGTAAAAGTAGATATTACAAATATTCCATATAGCGATAATTATTTTGACTTTATTATTTGTAATCATGTATTAGAGCACATTCCAAATGATTTAAAAGCAATGAAAGAATTATACAGAGTTTTAAAGAAAGGCGGATATGCAGTTCTTCAAACGCCATATTCACCTGTAATAGAAAAATCTTTTGAGGATAAAAGAATAAACTCTGATGCTGAAAGACTAAAGTTTTATGGACAAGCTGATCATGTGAGGATTTATGGAATGGATTTATTTGCCAGATTAGAAAGTGTTGGATTTAAGTTAAACATTATTAAGAATGATGATCTATTCTCAAGAGATGAATGTGAAAAATATGGAGTTAATTACAGGGAAGATTTAATACTTGTTTCTAAATGATAGCAAGGTGGAAATTTATATGATTAAACCATATCCATTTGTGCACTTTGAAATCATTGGAAAATGCGATGGAAAATGTTCATATTGCGATACTGGAAGTAAGATTGATGAGTTTTGTAATGTGGCAACTTGTTGCTCTCTTCCCGAAATCACAGAGTTACAATTGTGGTAATCTTGAGGATGAAATAGACAAGATATGGAGTACTATAATAAAAGTGCAGTCGCAAAACTCACGAAAATTCGATAAAAT
>ENA-UPSB01003164-UPSB01003164.1-bioreactor-metagenome-genome-assembly--contig:-NODE-3164-length-13505-cov-5.894796_pt1 | contig 13505 bp, 13 predicted proteins | sample MGYA00238182_ERZ773286 | MGnify/ENA primary metagenome ERZ773286 (study PRJEB29026, sample SAMN07631240) | bioreactor metagenome | isolation source: Switchgrass digestor | place: USA: Dartmouth... | reverse complement strand
AACAGTTCCTACAATAGTATCCCTCCTCGTGCTCGTCAATATGCCTGTACAGCTCCTCAGTCTGATGTTTGCTTAATTTCCTTCCACCGATAAAGGCCGTCAGAAATTTAGGCAATGATCCCCCAAAGGTATCTTCAACAAAACGGACGCTCTGCTTTGCATAATACTCATCCTTTGTTACCAAGGATGAGACTACTGCATTTTCATTCCTGAAAATACCTTTTTCGCACAGCTTTTTCAAAACCGTATATGTGGTGGATTTTTTCCATCCCAGCTCCTTTTCACACAGCTTTACCAATTCACCGGAGCCCAGAGGCTCATGTTCCCAGATCAGGTCGGCAAACTTTGCTTCGCTTTGTGTAAGCTTGTAATCGCTCATTTTAAACCTCCTTGGTCTATATTTTATCGACCTCAATAAATAGTCTATAACTTATAGATCAACATGTCAATAGAAATGTTGAAATTTTTTATATTTACCCGATTAAGCGCTTGACGCTGAAAGAAGCAAACATTGAAGATATCATCCGGCAGATTTATAACGAAGCAAAAAGTGCCCCCAACTTCTTCTATATTTTGCAATCCGGCTCTTAAAAAAATAACAGAATCCGCTGGGAAAGAATTCGTTATATTAAAAAGAGTAACATTGACTCAAATGCAAAAACATGCAATAATGCGGATGAATAATACTGGGAAGGAGTTGATTTGTGTGAAAGTATTGTCTGTTAAGGTGATTCCCGTATAACTTAATACCGGTGTAAAAGGCTTTCGTGCAATGAGGCAGGCAATTGCCTGTCAGTTTGCCATGCCCCTTACTGTTCAGGAATAACCTTACAGACTGCACAATCAATTCCGGCAGCACGATATAGTTATCGTGTTTTTATGACCATTTAACTATATATGGCATCAAACTGTCATGCCCGCAGGAGGTTATCCGTTTGCGGGCATTTTTACGCCTTGAATTTGAAACGCATCAGAAGCAATGAAATGAAAGGAATCAATTGCCCTTTGGAATTCAACAAAACAGTCGGCAAATGCTGAAGCCTATGGCATGTCTGGCAAAGCAAGCACTAAGGCCAATACACCAACATTCATTTTAACCTTTTCCAATTCTATAAATGACGAATGGAGGAATGGAAGTGCAAGGAAAAATGATCATTCAAGCTAAAAAGCTATCAAAAACATATAAACTTTTTGAAAAGGAAGCAGGCCTGCGCGGCAGCATTAAATCCTTATTCAATCGAAAATATATCTATAAAACCGCTTTGTCTGATTTTGACCTTGAGGTGAACGAGAGAGAGTTTGTGGGGCTTATCGGACCGAACGGCGCAGGAAAAACCACTCTCATAAAGCTGCTCACGGGAATCATCGCTCCCACATCAGGAGAATTGTCCGTCCTCGGGTATTACCCGAACAATCTGGAATATGCTTTTAAAAAGCAATATGCCGTGGTCATGGGACAAAAAAGCCAGTTGTTTTCTGAACTGTCAGCAGCCGACACGTTTCTGCTGTTCAAAGAGCTGTATGGCATACCGACTGATGAATATCAAAGGAATCTTGATTATTTCGTGAAACTGTTCGATGTGGAAAAACTCCTCAACGTCCAGGTGCGCACCCTGTCCCTTGGTGAGCGTATGAAAATGGAATTGATTGTTGCACTGCTCCATAACCCCATGGTTCTTTTTCTGGATGAGCCAACAATAGGGCTTGACGCTGTGGCGCAAAAACAGATCCGCATGTTCCTCAGGGAGGTAAACAAAACCAGGGGTACAACCATCATACTGACCTCCCATTACATGGAGGACATCAAAAGCCTGTGCAAGCGCTGTGTTGTTGTAAACAGAGGTGAAAAAATATATGACGGCAGCACGGACGCACTGTTTGAAAAATATCAGACTCACAAGAAAATCTCTCTTTCCTTTTCGGAAGCAACCGATTTTGTATTGCCGCAAGGTTGCACACTGGTGGATCAAAATCCCCAGAAATGCACTTTCATGGTGCCTGTCGAAGCTTCCCGTGAAGTGGTATACTCCCTGATACAGCAATACAACTTAAGGGACATCACCATCGAAGAAGATGATATCGGCAGTGTGGTGGAGAGGATTTACAGTGACAGGCAGGTGAAGCGAACATGAAAAAATACCTTGAAATTGCAAAAACACTGTTCAAGGCGCAAATAGCCTATCGGTTTGATGTTGCCATGACAATGGTCTTTACCATATCAAAAATTTTATTTGCCTACATTCTATGGGATGCTGTTTTCGGCCAGAATGAAACCGTTGCCGGGTTCACTTTCCCGATGATGTTTTCGTACTACATCATCAGCTCATTTCTATACCAGATTGAAATGTCAGACAGAGTAAGCTGGGAGGTAAGCGCCCGCATCAGAGACGGAAGTTTCTCCAAGTACATGGTGATTCCTGTGAACCCGCAAAGATATTTTATCGCCCAGACCCTGGGCGCAATGATGTTCTATCCTCTTTTCATTTTTGCGTCAACAGCAGCCTGGGTGGTTCTGTTCAGGGTAAAACTCGTCATTGCATGCGATACTGCCGTAATTGCGGCGGCATTGATCATGACAGTCCTGGGACTCCTTTTCATGATACAGCTGAACTATCTTCTGGGCATACTTGCCTTTAGGTTTCAGGATATCAGTGTATTCCTGATGATAAAGGGAAATATTGTGGCATTTATAACCGGGGCTTTGGTTCCGTTAGTGTTGCTGCCCCGGGGAATTGTTTCCGTCATGCGGTTTTTCCCTTTTTATTACGTGACATACCTGCCGTCCATGCTGCTGATTGGCAGAAATAAAGAGGAAGCATTAACGGGAATTGCTGTGCTGGCAGCCTGGCTGCTGCTGTTTACAATCTTGAACAAATATGCCTACAGCAAATTCAGAGTTATGTATGACGGGGTGGGAATATGATAAGAAACTTGCGATTTTTACTGACACTATTCAAAATGAAGCTTTCACGCATGATGGTGTATCGCCTTTCTTTCTTTGGTGCAACTTTTGTGGATGGATGCATGTTCATCGTGTTAATTTTGATGTTCAACGCCATTTATTCACAGGTTGATTCCATCGGAGGCTGGAGCAGAGGGCAGGCCACTATTTTTCTCGGTACCTTTTCCCTTCTCAATGCCATAAGCATGACTTTTTACTTTTTCGGAGTTGTCGGCATACCCGGTAAGATAAAAAGCGGAGAGCTTGATCATTACCTGACAAAACCCATCAATCCGCTTCTTCGATTGACGTTTGAAAACATCGATCCGGGCTCGGCACCGCTCATCCCGCTGAGCATAGGTATCATAGCATATGGGGTTTCCCTGCAGAACATGACTTCCAGCCCTGGCACTTTTATCCTGTACTTTGTATTCATCTTTCTTATGGCAGTACTCTTTTACGATATGCAGGTGATACTCCGCACAATACCGTTTTTCGTTATCTCCGCGACCAGCATAGAAAAACTGGAAGGCACTGTAATTGAATTGTGCATGCGAGTACCGGGTGTTCTGTTCAAGGGAATGTTCAAGGTTTTGTTTTACTTCATCCTACCCTACGGCCTCATGGCTACAATTCCGGTCCAGATTATCACAAACTCGGCGTCCGGCATTATGATTGCCGTTTCCGCAGCTGTTGTCGTTCTGTTCACAGCCTTGGCCCAATGGTTTTGGCGGTTCGGATTGAAGCACTACAAAAGCGCCGGCAGTTGAATAATTTATAATGCAGTTCTTATTTGCCTGCAGCTTTTCGCCAGGAATACAGGGTATGGCAGCAGTCAAAATGTGCCATACCCTTTTTGTTATACGAAACTTGCAACATGGTTAACATCTTCCTGCACTTTTTCTGGACAGCATGGCTGTAAACGCTTATTATTTTAAATAAACTGCAATATTACAGGTTGTAAACTTCATCAAGCCGTTGACATGGCCTTTGCTTTTAGATATAATGAAGACTAGAAACAACAAAGGAATGAAAGATATAGTATGTATAATGAACAAAGGCGTTCATCAGTTAGTAACAAAAAGGGCAGGATGTTAAGGTTAACTGCCTTAAATGTTGCTATGTGATGAGCGCTTTTTTTAGGACATGAATTGCGGGGTATAACCACATGAAGCTCGATTTCACAAAAATGCAGGGTTGCGGAAATGACTATATATACTTTAACTGTTTCGACCATGAATTCATCCACCCTGAAAAACTGGCTGTTACTTTATCCGACCGTCATTTCGGGATAGGTGGGGACGGAATCGTCCTGATATGCAAAAGTGATATTGCCGATGCAAAAATGCGGATGTTCAACCTTGACGGAAGTGAAGGAAAAATGTGCGGCAATGCGATCCGTTGCGTCGCAAAGTATCTGTATGACAATGGGTTTGTCAATAAAAATGAAATAGCCATCGAGACACTGAGCGGCGTAAAAAAGCTTCAAATCAACACTCAGAACGGGCTTGTCTCATCTGTAAAGGTAGATATGGGCAAGGCAGAGCTTGCTCCGTCAAAAATACCCGTCAACCTGCCAGGTGAGCGCGTAGTAAATGCTCCTCTGAACATTCAAGACAAGACATACCGCATAACCTGTGTTTCCATGGGCAATCCGCACGCAGTGGTTTTTTGCGATGACGTGGACAGCTTAAACCTTAATGAAATAGGGCCGGACTTTGAACATAACGAAGTATTCCCTGAGCGGGTTAACACAGAGTTTGTAAAAGTAATTGACAAAAATACATTGAAAATGCGGGTATGGGAGCGGGGCAGCGGAGAAACCCTTGCCTGCGGAACAGGGGCCTGCGCTGCGGCTGTTGCTGCCGTCCTGAATGGTTACTGCAATAAAGGTGAAGACATCCGTGTTATCCTTTTGGGCGGTGAGCTGACCGTCAATTATACAGACAATGCTGTATTTATGACCGGAGGCTGCGCCAAGGTATTCGAGGGAACAATTGAAATATGATAAAACCTGTTCTGCCATCACTTTTGTGTAAATACCGCAAGACAGTCAGTTGATCACGGTAAATGGGCAATAAAGGTACGTAGATGAGCAGTATGAAATAATTTGGTACTGGGTGTAAACCAGGGCAATAATGATATATAAGAATAAAATAAATATTATAGTTATAAAAACGTTAGATTTATTATGATTTGAAAAAGTGCAAGACTAAAACGGGTTTCAAAGCCATCATCAAGGAGGTCCGATATGAACATTAATAAGAATTACCTGAACTTGAAAGACAGCTACCTTTTTTCACTGATCTCAAAAAAGGTTAATGAATATAAGTCAAAGAATCCTCAGGCAGAGGTTATCCGCCTTGGAATAGGCGATGTCACACTGCCGCTCGTTCCCGCCGTTATAGATGCCATGCATAAAGCCGTATCGGAGATGGGAAACGCCGACACATTCAAAGGCTATGGCGAGGAGCAGGGATATGGCTTTTTAAGAAAGGCCGTTTGCGGTTATTATATGAAGAAAGGTGTGTTCCTTGGCGAAAGCGAGGTTTTCATAAGTGACGGGGCAAAAAGCGATCTCGGCAACATTCTGGATATATTTGACACGGACAATACCGTGCTTATTCCCGATCCTGTTTACCCAGTGTATGTAGACACAAACATTATGGCAGGCCGGAAGATCATATTCCTGGACGGAAATGTCCAAAACAACTTCCTGCCGCTTCCTGACGAAACAACCATGGGCGATATCGTTTATATTTGCTCACCGAATAATCCCACAGGAGCGGTATATACAAAGGAGCAGCTTAAGGTCTGGGTGGACTGGGCAATGGAAAAAGGCGCAGTTATCCTGTTTGACAGTGCCTACGAAGCTTTCATACAGGACAAGGATTTGCCCACTAGCATTTATCAAATACCCGGAGCAAAGAGCTGTGCCATAGAGTTCTGCTCGTTTTCAAAAACAGCAGGCTTCACCGGTACCCGTTGCGGCTATACCGTTGTGCCCCATGACCTCGTAAGAAACGACACATCTTTGAACAAGCTCTGGCTGAGGCGCCAGACGACAAAGTTCAACGGAGTGCCATATATAGTACAGCGGGGAGCGGAGGCAGTATTCACGGAAAAGGGATTCTCGGAGATTAAGGAAAATATCAATTATTACCTGGGAAATGCCCGTATCATAGCAGACACCTTGACAGAACTGGGTATCTGGTATACAGGCGGCAAAAACTCACCGTATATATGGCTCAAGTGCCCGCATAACATGTCATCCTGGGAGTTTTTTGACATGCTTTTGGAAAAATATAATATAGTAGGGACTCCCGGAGTCGGATTCGGACAAAACGGAGAAGGGTTTTTCCGGCTTACCGCTTTCGGGAACAGGGATAATGTGCTTAAAGCGATGGACAGGATAAGGAAAATACAGCTTTAGTTTTCTGATTTATCACCGACTTAGATCAATGGATCTTATGAATTCACGAATCTCAAGTATTTTTGAAGGCGCAACGGAAATCTCAGTAATTCCCATGCGCAAATACTTTTCCAACAATTGCAGATCTGAGGCCGATTCACCGCAAACTCCGCAGAAGATGCCGTTTTTCCTGGCGTTTTGTGCTGCCATTTCCATTAATCTTAATACAGCCGGATTGGAAGGATCATAAATATCGGCCAGTCTGGGGTTCATTCTGTCCACGGCCAATGTAAACTGGGTAAGATCATTGGTGCCTATAGAGAAGAAATCCACTTCCTTTGCCAGCTCATCACTCATTATTGCAGCCGAAGGCACCTCAATCATTATGCCGATTTCAACATTTCCGGAATATGGCAACCCCTCGTCATCCAGTTCCTTTTTGCATGCTTGTACGATGGATTTGGCTTTTTTCAGTTCACTGGCAGTAGCAATCATCGGAAACATTATCGCCAGTTTGCCATACACGGAAGCACGCAAAAGGGCTCTAATCTGTGTTTTCATCATGTCCTGCTCCATGATAGAGACGCGGATAGCCCGGTAGCCCATTGCCGGGTTTTCATCCTTTCCCAGGTCCAGATATGGCAACGATTTGTCAGCGCCTATATCAAAGGTGCGAATAATTACCCGTTTGTTTTTCATGCTTTCCAGCACTTTTCCATACACTTCCAGTTGCATCTCTTCAGACGGCAACATACTGCTTTCCATGTAAAGAAACTCCGTTCGGAACAATCCAATCCCGTCGGCATCGTTCTCCAACACTTTCGGGATATCCGAAAGGCTGCTTATATTTGCACATATATCTATCCTGGTGCCATCAAGGGTTATGCTTTCCTTGCCTTTCATTCCCTGCAGCCGTTTAATTTTCACCAATTTTTCTTCACGTTTTCTTTTATAGACCTGAACTGTCGAATCGTCAGGCATCAATATTACCATACCTTCATCACCATCGACAATTGCTTCCGATTCAGGAAAAATACAGTCAAATTGCTCATTTAAGCCCACAACTGCAGGTATGCCAAGAGTCCTGGCCAGAATTGAGAGATGGGAAACCCGGGAACCTTTTTTTGTAATAAAGGCCAATACCTTGTTCATATCCATGGCCATTGTATCACTGGGAAACAAGTCTTCCGCAGCCAGTATGCAAGGTGTATCGGATTCAATCTCTCCACCGGTGTTACCGCTGCCAAAACACAATATTCTGACAAGACGTGCGGTAATATCATGAATATCGGATGCACGTTCTCTCATATAAGCATCGTCCATGGATGCAAACATGTCGGACAGCTGTTCGCCGGCTTTTTGAACTGCGTAGGGAGCGGTATACCCTTCTTCGATCATGTCCATTACCATATCGCTCAAGTCCTCTGACTCAACCATCATGGAGTGGGCTTCAAAAATCTGCGCATCCTTTTCCCCAACCAACTTTCGTGCCTTTTCATACAGTGATTTAAGCTCTTCCACAGCAAGTGACTGCGCTTTTTTAAAACTTTTTATTTCATATTCCTTATCAAAGCTCTTTTCCTGAAAAACAAATTCTCCAGGCCGGTTAAACATTTTTATTACACCTTTACCAATACCACCGGAAGCAGCAATGCCTCTAATCATTTTCATTGCATTAACCAAACCCCTTTTTCCATAATCTTTATCCTTTTATGTCGTTTAAATATGGTCACTTCTAGAGATTCTCTTCAAAGAACTGCTTTAATTCAACAGCAACCTTTTCTTCCTCTTCACCATCAACTGTAATTGTTATGGTATCTCCCTTTTTTACTCCCATGGCCATTACCATCATAAGTTTGCGTGCATCACAACTCCATCCGTTACAAGATAATGTTACGGTACATTTAAAAGATTTGGCCTTTTTGGCAAGCAGACTGGCAGGCCGTGCATGAATACCGGCCTCATCTTTCACAACGTAATCAAAGCTAATCATTCTTATCCTCCTGATGTTAAATTGTTGCATAAAACCGCTAAATCAATTTAAAATGCAAAAGTGCTTTTTTTATACCATCCTCTGCGATATCCGAAGTAACATAATCGCTGTACTTTTTCAATTTTTCCGGTGAATTGCCCATTGCTACTCCTATGCCGACATACTGAATTAACTCCAGGTCATTCAAATTATCTCCGAAAGCCATGCATTCATTCGGACTTAAAAACAACCTTGATAACAGTTTTTCAAGCCCGGTCTTCTTTGAAACATTCCAAAGCAAGAGATCGCTCAAGCATCCGTTTATGTCAACAGCATAGCAACGTCCCTCAAAGTCCCGGTTAAACATCCGTAGTTTTTCCCTGTCACATGCAAGGCAACCACCATTTGGTCCTGAAAGCAAATGTCTTTCTTTGTCTTCAAAATCCAAGAAATCAGGTTTCCCTGTATTTTTATATTTTGAAAAAAGCATGTCGAAACCTGGATTGTTTATATAAATATATGTTTTATCAGGGTATTTCCACAAAAGACCAATCCCCTTTTGTTTGCAATAGTCATATACATCCTGTACCAGGTTTGCACTGAATGCTTCATTTATTATACAATCGCCCCTCCTGTCGACAACCAGGTGCCCGTTGCAGCAAATAAGATACTCCGGATCAATCCCTTCCTGTTTCAAGGCCAGCGCATTTCGCGGAGTCCTGCCTGTAGCCACAGCCACTATGATCCCATTTTTTATTAAACATCTCAATGCTTCAAGCGCGCTCCGGGTAAACTCTTTTCTCTTTTCATCGTAAAGCGTGCCGTCAATATCAAACAATGCAAGTTTTATCATTTGTCTTTATACTTACCGCCCCGTACATAAACAAGTACGGGGCAGGCTTTTAATTATTATGCACTCTTTGCCGCTTGGATAAATGCTTTTGCATTTTCATAATCGATAGGGTTGAACAAATACCTGCCCTTTTTAAGGGATGTCCCTACGATTACACCATCGCAATACGGCAGCAGGGATTTGATGTTTTCCGGAGACGCTCCGCTATTGAGAATAATCGGTATGGAAGGATCAATCCCTTTTAGTTTTGCCAAAGTTGAAGCATCCGGGGCAACCCCGCTGATGGGTCCGCTCATGATATAGCCCGCAACCGGCACAATAAATGCCACACTACGGAATTTTTCTTCAACAGGACGTTTGTCCAGAAGTTCTCCATAATGACCTTCTATTGCCGTATAAATGCTTAAGTCCTCAGCACCGATATGTTTTGCATAACGGAATATCTCCCCGGCAACCCTGTTTATTATTCCAAAATCGGTTACACAGGTATTTGTAAAGAACCCGCGGACAAAGGAAGCACCTGTTGCCATGGCCAGGGCAATGGTGGCATACGGATCAAACATTACTCCTACTCCGAACGGCACCGTAAGCTCTCTTTTAACTTCAGTCACTATCCTGGCATAAGCTGCCACAATCTCCGGCCCTACATGTTCAAGATATGGATAGTCCGATTCATTTGCAAAAACCACACCATCATAACCCAGATCCATAAGTATCCTTGCTTCGTTTCTTAAATCTTCAATATGCTGTTCCAATGTATATTCTTTGTCCCATTTCGGTGTCCCGGGCAAAGCTCTGAGATGCAGGCAGCCGATGATAGGTTTGTCTTTTTTGAATATCTTAACATGCTTTTCCATTCTGGTCATAATTTATCCCCCGCTTCTTACTGAATTTAGAAACAACAAGCCCCCATACCTCACTCCAGACATTGAAGAGCCAGGCTTACCTTTGATGATATCTGAAACATATATGATTGTTCTTACCCGAGCATTCCTAGTAACGAACCGACTAAACCTACCAGAAACAGTATTCCTATTATGAGAATTGGTTTTTTGCCCTTTTGGACCAGCTTATAGGTTATGAAGAACAATGCGAGAGGCAACATTTTTGGCAATATGGAATCAAATATGCTCTGGAATTCCACAATGCTCCCGCCTATGTCAAGTTTGAAAGGAGTCGTGATGTTGATATTTGCAGAAACCATTGCTCCAAGAACCATTATGCCCAAAGCTCCTAAAGAGTCGGTTACTTCCCTGATTATACCGCTGCCCAGGATTTTCGTCACTGATTTTCTTCCGTATTTATAGCCCAGAAAATATGCCCGATAGCTTAGCAACAATGTGTAAACGGACATTCCCAAAACGAACAGAACCGGGCCGAATGCATTACCGCTTAAGGCAAGGCTGCAGCCGATACCAAGCAATATAGTCTTTACAAGGCTCTGGGTGACAGTATCTCCTATGCCTGCCATCGGACCCATTAGGGCAGTTTTCATTCCGTTGATTGCTTCATCCGGAATGTCGGCGCCGTTTGCTTTGTCCTCTTCCATTGACGCTGCCACACCGGCTATTATAGCACCCCAGTTGTTCTCTGTATTGTAGTATGTAAGGTGCCTTTTCATTGCTTCTGAACGTGCGGTCTTATCGTTTTTATAAAGGCGATCAATTATCGGTTTCATGCTGCAGCAGAACCCAAGTCCCTGCATCCTTTCATAGTTATAGCAGGCTTGCCCGAAAGTAACCCAAAGAAGCCATGATTTTATAAGATCTTTCTTTTTAATCTCTTTCCTTTCAGAAGAGACAGGTCTCTCGTCTGTTTTTAAAGTCATGGTTTCATTAGCCATTCGTCACAGCTCCTTCCTTCTTTGAATACATGTAGTGCATTAATGCCAGGGCCGCTCCTATGATGGATATAGGCATGATTCCCAGGCCTAGATATGCACTTAAAACAAATCCGATGATAAAGAACGGTATAAGGGTTCTCTTATACAGCAGCTGCATAAGCATCGCAAGTCCCAGGGCAGGCAGAAGGCGTCCGGTAACGGTAAGCCCGTTAATTATCCATTTTGGAAGAGCAGCCATAACACTGTCCAGCAGTGGTGCTCCAAAATAGATGATTAAAAAGCATGGAATAAAATACAGGATGAAGGTGAAAACCAGTGGAGCAAACACGTTGGTATATATAAGCCCCTTTGTGTTGCCTTCTTCTGCATAACGATCCGCCGCGTGTACCCAGAAAGAGTTGAGTGTCATCATGAAAGGTTTGCTTATGGCACCAAGCGTTCCAAGCGTAGCAGCTACGGTAATGCCGACTTCGGGTTCAACCCTTGCCAGCATGGACACCGTCACTCCAACATATCCTGCAAGGGTAACATCGCTTGGCATTGCGCCACCAATTACGGCCACACCCATAAACACCAGCATAACCGTTGCTCCGAATTCCAGGCCGTACGCCACGTCTCCTATGATTATTCCATTTATCAGGCCGGAAACCAACGGTGCGCCAAGAGCTACAGACCACTTCAGCCACATTGGGCAGACTGAGTTAATAATCCACACCAATAAAGCCATAAATAATGCAAGCCAGAAAATCATTTCTTCATACCCCCTTAAATTTTACTTAGGATATCTTGTTCTTTATCTGTAGGCAACTTCTGTATATATACATAGATGCCGTGAGAACAAAGCTCCTTGGCAATTTTCTTCTCCTCATCCGACATGTAAACTTCCCTCGTTATTGCCCTGCGTTTTGGAGAAGAACCGATATTTCCGATATTGAGCCTTTTGAATCTAAAACCTTTATCCCATAATTGTTTTACATAAGTGATTTCTTTGAAAAGCAGCATGGTCTTTTGATCGGAAGTGTCTGTATTTATCAATCTGATAGCATCATCCACAGATAATACCAATACATCTACGCCGACAGGGGATGCCAGCAGCAATACCTGTCTTAAAAAATCATCCTTTGCCACATTATCATCCACAAGTATTATCCTTGTAATAGAGAGTCCTGTTATCCATCTTGTCATTATCTGGCCATGAATAAGCCGTTCGTCGACTCTTAAAAGTCTGACGTTCATTTATGCTCCCTCCTCATATTGTTCATTGTTTCTCTGAAGTCAATAATGCTTTCCCTGGAAACACTTAATGCGTTCTTTTTCAGCTCATCTAGGGAAGTATCTTCAATATCATTACAGACTTGCAAAATCATTGGCAGGCTTAATCCGGTTATTAATTCAACATTGTCGCCCCAATAATCTTTCATGACAGAGGAAGCAACCAGGAAAGGACTTCCCTTGAACAAATCGGCAATTACTAAAATGCCTTCCTTACAATTCATCCTTATTACTTCATCAATTGATGCCCTATAACTTTCCATGTCCTGACCTTCCGGAAAGTTGATGTGTATTATGCCTTCAACTTCTCCGTATATCATGTTTGCTGCTCGGAGGATATCCTCAGGTAACGTACCATGACCCAATACCAAAACCCTGCATTTCATATGAATTTTCCTTTCTGTTGTACAAATTATGGATAAATCCGGTATGAAGTTAATGGATAAAAAGCGATGAATAAGTAAGAATCCGATACTCTTAAGTTAATTATATATGTATAAAAATTGCTGTCAAATTAACCAACTTCTCAAAGTTTTTTCAAAGTGTGTCAAATAAACCTGATAAAATGGTTAAAGCCATATATTATACCAAACCAAAAGATCTCCCCTGACATTTTTATACTAAACCAATAGAATCCGTATACTATTAATAAGGTTTCCATAATTCTTATATTATCCGTTTGACACTCTGTTTTCAGGGTTCTCTTGACAGTATGCTGACAACAGTGCTATAGTTTAATTAAAATGACACACATATCCCGTCAACTTTATAGGTTTTTGTACAGTATGAAATCACATCCTAGACTTTTAACACAAAAATAAAAAGTTTTTGTGAGGCACAAGATAATGACCAGAAAAGAAAAAGTCGGTTTATGCCTCAGAGAGCATACTTTAAAAGCGCTCGAAAATGAGAGGCTTGATAAGGCTGGTGTAAACGCTGATACAATTGCCCGGGAACTCAAACTTGACAGAGCCAATGTTTCAAAAGAACTAAACAAAATGTGGCAGGAAGGTGCTGCAATAAAAATTCAGGGCCGTCCCGTACTGTTTCTCGATTTCAAAACGCTTTCTGATGCATATCCGCAGAGCTTTTTCCCTAACACCATATCCAAAAACATGAATATTGCCGAGTATATAAAAGCGGATGGCAAAAAAAGGAATGTCGATCTTGAAGCAAACATCTCAACCGGATTTATCGGTGCAGAAGGAAGCT
>ENA-UPSB01003163-UPSB01003163.1-bioreactor-metagenome-genome-assembly--contig:-NODE-3163-length-13513-cov-4.883787_pt1 | contig 13513 bp, 12 predicted proteins | sample MGYA00238182_ERZ773286 | MGnify/ENA primary metagenome ERZ773286 (study PRJEB29026, sample SAMN07631240) | bioreactor metagenome | isolation source: Switchgrass digestor | place: USA: Dartmouth... | reverse complement strand
CCCTGATGTATCCCCGTCACTTAAAAAAATATCTTCAATGATTTTTTTAAAATATATGCAGCTTCCCACAATACCGGTCAGGGAAACAGCAGCAAGAACCATCCAGAACACCGGATGCTTCACGGTCTTTTCCACCATCCTGTCCCCATGGATTAACCGGTAGACGCTGACCCGTTTCAGATAGACGGCAGATGCCAGGGAAGACAGGAAGAATACAGCGGTCACCATCACAATGGTAAAAGTCAAACCTTCCACCGAATAGCCGGCAAAGGTATAATCTATTTCCATGAGATAGGTAATAATCCCCATTAACCCCTGATAGATGAACAATCCAAAGGCTATGCCCGTAACCAGGGCGGCAACACACAGAATAAAGGTTTCCAAGATGAAAATGGTCAGTATGTTTCTCCTGGTCATGCCCAGGGTCAAATAAGTACCAAATTCTCTTTTGCGCAGTTTGAGAATGAAAGAAGTTCCATATCCCAGCACGAAAGATACTATCAGAGAGATAAAAATAGTGATGCCTATGAGGCCGGTGCTCAGCACTTCCATCTGTTCGGCATATTCCTGCAGTTCCTTGCAGAAAATTACGTTGTTAATTGCAAACATCAATGCCACCGTGAGCGACACGGTTATGAAATAGATCAAATAATTGCTCATCTGCCGCTTTACATTGCGTGACGCCAGTTTAATGAACAAACATGTCACCTCCCAGCGCTGCTATAACCGACAGGATCTCCCGGTATACATCCTGCCTGTCCCGCCCGTCGTTATAGATCTCGCTCCAGATCCTGCCGTCTTTCAGGAACAGTACGCGCCTGGCATAGGAGCCTATCACCGGATCATGGGTCACCATCAGGATGGTGGATCCCAGGGACTCGTTCATCTGTACAAAGGTTTTCATCAACTGTTTGGAGTTCTGGGAATCCAATGCACCGGTAGGTTCATCTGCCAGTATCAGCGCAGGATTTGTTATTATGGCTCTGGCACAGGCAACACGCTGGCGCTGTCCGCCGGACAGTTCATAGGGGAATTTATTCAGCTGATCGGCAATTCCCAATGCCTCGGAAACCCGAATCAGTTCCCTCTTGGTTGTCAGCGCATCCACCTTTTTCAGGTTCAGCGGCAATGTGATGTTTTCAGCGACGGTCAGGGTATCCAGCAGATTATACTCCTGGAAGATAAAGCCCAGCTTATCCCTGCGGAAAGCAGACAGTTGGCTTTCTTTCAACTCTGCCAGGTTTTTGCCTTCCAAGAATATGTCCCCGGAGCTCACCCGGTCGATGGTGGAAATTACATTTAGCAACGTACTTTTTCCGGAGCCGGATGCTCCTATGATGGCAGTGAATTCCCCCTGGCACATCGTGAATGAGATGCCGTTTAGGGCTTTTGTCACAACACTCCCGTTGCCGTAATATTTAGTCACATCTCTTACCTGCAAAACCTCTTTCAAACAAAACTACCTCCATTTCGCCCTAATTATAGCATTAAACGGAGGTAATATTTCTAACATATTTATAAAACTTTTCTTACAAATTTGTAAGAATATCGAAAGAAAGTCGAATGCGGGTGTATTTTGAAAGCTCAGATTCTATCTCCAGCGTGATGCCAAGCTGCCGGCACAATTGACTGACGATGTACAGCCCCATTCCGGTGCTTCCGCCCAGGCGGCGGCCGTTTGTTCCGGTGAATCCCCGTTCGGTTACGCGGCGAAGCTCATGGGCAGGGATGCCGATTCCGTTGTCCTGAACCGTAATCACACCATTTTCAGCCGTCATGGTCACATGACAGCCGGGACAATACTTGGCGCAGTTTATCAGCAACTGTTTCAAAATGAATTCCAGGGACTTGCCGTCGGTATGTACCGAAAAATCGCCCTGAACCTCCACACTGATACCTGCTGCGATCAACAGCTCCATTTGGCTTTTTACCGCTTCATCCATTACTTTCGCCACCCGGATTTCCCTGATCTGGGTATCTTTTTCAATGCTGCGCATCCTGGCGTAATACAGGATGCTTTCGGTCAAATTGTCAGCCCGTTTCAGCTCCCGCTTCAGCCTGCGGGCATCACCACCGTTGGCCAAAATCAGGGAGCAGGCTGTCAGGGGGGTTTTGATTTCATGAATCCAGCTTTCCACATAACTGCAATATTCGTTTTTTTCCCGTTGAGCCTGTTCCACGGCACCGATTGCGGAACAGGATACTGCTTTCATGATTCTGAAATACTGCTTTTCCAGCGCGCCGGAAGGAGGTGGCAGCACTTCTCCAAGAAGATATTTTTCCGGCAGTTCTTCCATGACCCGTTCCAGCTTTTTCAGTCTGGCCCGCTCTATGTAATAGCTGACAGAAAGCCATAACAGAACCATCATCATTAAAAATAGCTCCGCCGTGCAAACAAGCAATACGTCGGTTCCGGCACAGAGCATGAATATGCCGTATATCAAGGCGCCAATGGCCAGAAAACACAAGGTCACGGCTTTTGAGCATATGTATTCTTTCAGGTTCATAGACGGTACCCCACACCCCGGACCGTACGGATGAAGTTTTCAGCACCCAGCCTCTTTAATTTCTCCCTCAGCCGGTTCACATTTACATACAAGGTGTTTTCATCGATATATAAACTGTTATTCCACAGGTCCTCAATGATCTCCTCCCGGGTGCACAATTCCTTTTGCATCAGGCATACCAAAATCCGGGTCTCGTTTTTTGTCAGTTCCTCGGTTTTGCCCTCAAAACTCACCGTCATATACGACAGATTCAATGTAAGCCCCCGCACAGTCATCGTCTGGGTGTTTTTCCTTTTCAGCAGGCGGGAAATACGCGCCAAAAGCACGGAGGAGTTATAGGGTTTGCGGATGTAATCGTCTGCGCCTACTCCGAAACCCAGAATCTCATCTTCAGCCGAATCCCTGGCAGTGAGGAAGATCACCGGCACATCAGAGTTCTGCCTCAATTTCCGGCAAATCTCATAGCCGTTTTCCCCCGGCAGGTTTATATCCAAGAGGGCAAGATCGCAGGGTGGTTCGTCCACCGTCAGATACCCGTTGGACCGAAGCAGGGTTATCAATTCCTTCCTTATGCTCTCATCATCTTCGATCACCAGTATTTTTTCCGATTTAACCTCCTCCTTTCGAAAACGTTTGCCTTTTCACCGCTGGACAGCAAAACATACCATGTTAATATTACCACTTTTCATGAATAATGTCTTGTATGCTGTACAGGTTTTCATGGTATTGACACTTTATTTGCCGTAAATATATAATTTGGAATAAACTCAACAAGTAAAGGTTTGTGATGTTTTTATGTACCAGCAGGATTATTTTATGCGAATAATAAATGACATAGCAAGATTTCTTGCAAAAACCCTTTTGGGCAAGGAAAAAACCGAGTTCGGTCTGAAGAAAGAGGAAGAAACCCAATCCCAGCTTGCACAACTAAGCAAGAAACTGGCAAGCCTGATAGGCAAAGGAAAGCTGAATGAAGCAGAAAATCTGCTGTACGAAGCTTTTGACCCTGACAACAAGAACTATATCGAGCTGGCTCTGGACTTTTACGGCACCCTGAACAACCTTGATGATGAGTTCCTGGAAAAGAACAACTTCTCCAGGGAGGAAATAGAGCAGGGATTAAAGGCAATTGCCCGAAAATTCGGAGTCCCTCTGTGAAAACTAATGTTTTGGCACAAAAAACAGAGTATGAGTCAAAGAACTTTATACCTATGTATTAAAAGCTTTACTTATAGATAAAAGGTGCCCGTTACCTATAGAGGCAGGGACACCCTTTTACTCATTTCATACCCCAGACTGCAGCATATGTGTCATTAACATGATCAACTTTGACCCATACCAGAGGGTAGAATACATACCATTTGCTTAGTTTATCAATATATTTTATTGTATTATCATACAAAACATTTTTCTCAAAAGACGCCGGGTAATTATCATAGTAGTCTGAATATACAATATGGATATTTACATCCCTGCCGTAATAATCAGCTGCTTCTGCTGCAATCAAGGCAATTTCCATTTCCAGGTTTTTAATATCTGATTTTGCTGCATCAATAAAATAGGTGCCATTTTGAGCATCCAACATGAAGTACATGTACAATTGCTCGTCATTATCCTTAACTGTATCCCGCTCCATTGAAATATCATAGAAATACACAGTGTACCCGTTTAAATCAAGACTGCTGTATTCTTCAATCAGATATGACTGATACTCCTCATCGGGCAAATCCAGTGATAAAGTGACTGATGCAATCTCAGACGCCCGGGATTCAATTCCTCCCTTTACAGCTGTTACTTTCACGTAATATGTGCCTCCGGGGACAAGACCTCCTGTAGTAATACCCCAACCGGAGTTCCAACCCCACTGGTCATTTCCTTCACTGTCAGCCAAAACCTTAAATTGGCCATCCGGACTCTCGCTCATGAAAACCCGGTAATAATCCGCCCCCGGTACCTTACTCCAGGTTGTTTTTATTCCGCTGGGACCGTACTGAGTCAGTGTTACTTTGGACGGTCCGTCCATTTTGATTGACTCTGCCTCTTCACCGTTTAAAGTTTTATCCTGGTCTGTTGAACTACTGGACTTATCCCTGCCGATTCTTGTCAAGCTTCGAGCCTGCTCCTCTGTTATCGCCCCACTGTCCACCAGCTTGTCCAGCAAGGTGCGGCTGCCGTCTTTTAAAGGCTGAAGCAAGGCATTATATGAAGCTTTTGCAACATGGTCCCTGATAAATGGGTTGTTTGTGATTCTGAAGTAAAGCTCTTCATCCAAAAGGCCGATGGATCTCGCAAAATCCACAGCACCTGACCAGCTGAAGTCCTTGGATTCCCCGCTGTCATCGTAGCCCAATGCTCTTAGTAAAAATGTTACATACGATTTTCCATTGATTTTATCCTGAGAACCGAACAGATTGCTTCCGATTCCATTGGTTAAACCATTCTTGTAGGCATAGTTTACATATCCCCTGCCCCATTGGGGTACATCAGTAAAAACACATGGTTCATTTTTAAGCTGATTTGCCTCTTCCTCCTTACCCAGAAGCCTTATCAGCATTACCACTCCTTCCAGCCTTGTTGGCTCCCGATCCAGTTCAAAACCTGCCCCGGTGCCCTTGAACACATCTATCTCCGACAGCTTTTCAGCGTACTCTTGATAAGAGATTTTATCAGCTGCGTAAGATGTCATGCAAAAGCCAGTTAACAAAAACAGTGCTACAGCCAAAAACGTCATCCTTTTCACTCAAATCTTCCTCCATTCTTTTATTGCGGCATCTGCTGCATCTAAGAAACAACATAATACGACATATTTTGCTGAAATCAGTTACAAGTATTATACATCATTTCTCTGCATTAGCATATAATTCTTTATTCCCATTATAAAATTAAAATTATTTTGCATTGCATTATCTTACATAAAGCTTTATTATATTACATAGTTTCCCGTAATTACCAAAAAATCCAGGCCCGATTTGCACAAAAGCAATATCAAAACCTGGACGCTGTTTTCGGCATAGTATGACACTTTCACATTCCCATCTTCTTTTCATGATTTTTTCTCAACCCAATTGGTCAGTAAATTGTATATCCACATTCATTTTTCTGATTGTAAATGACATACCGTCCTCTTGGCATGATCAGTAATAGTCATGGATAAACCTGATAACATCCTCCCTGGTTCCCATAAATGGGCCGGGAGTCTCCATCTTGAGGGAAACCAGCGCAGCAGCAAACTTCAGCGAACTTTCAATATCGTTGTTTATCCTCTCGGTTATATATCCGGAAAAACAGGTGTCTCCCCTACCCGTCCTGCCTGAAAGATTTCTTGCTTTCAAAGGCTCCATATATATTTTCTTCCCGTCATATACCAGAACATCGGTATTATGAGTTATCATCACTTCTTTTGCCCCCCATGAGTGCAAAACCTTCGCAGCTTCAACCCTGTCTTCAAGCCCTGTCAGTATTTTAGCCTCTGCCGCATCGGTTTTGAGGTAAGTAATAAGAGGCAGATATTCCAGCTTTTTTTCCCAGTCGCGAAATACCATGTTTCCATTTTCCACACAGCGCAGAAAGCACTGCACGTCCACTGCCGTTTTTCCTCTTTTGCTTATGTATTCTATAATTTCATTGCCAATATCACCGTGCATCAGCCCTGCAATGTGAAAAACCTCGGCTTCCACATCCGGGATCTGTTTAACTGTGTACGGTTCTATGACGCTTAAGGCAGTACATGTTCTGTACTCTCTGTCGGGAGTGTGATATTGGTTTCTTATGGAAGTGCTGTTGGGAGAATGGACAGGAAATATCGTAACACCGGCAGCCCTGCTGAAAACTTCCTCCAGGTTTATATCTTTCAAGTTGGCTTTAGTCAAGACTCCAACCTTATGTCCGATGTTTGCTGCAGCATAGGCTGCTTGAACCACCGCTCCCCCAATTTCTTTCCTTACTGTTCCGTCATAATCTATATTGATGTCTTTGGAAATCTGCCCAATTATAAAAGTATCAAACTTGTTTACTTGCATATGAATACCCTTTCTGAACTTTCGTTATCTTCTACTCCTGATATGGATAGAAAACATGATGCATTTTAAACTACGATGTCTTTTCCCATTCTTTTTCTTTCAGGTTTGTGTAGATATAAATAATCGCTGATACCGATGAAAAAAGGAACATTACCACAGAAAGCGCTGCGGTTATCTCATAGTTGGAATACTCTGAAAACTGCTTGCGCAAGTAGACACCTAGCATGAGGGGGTTGCTGCCTCCCATGATGTAGGGAGTGGTAAAAGAGCTCACATTGCTCATGAACACAAAAGTCATCGCAATCATTACATCCTTAATGGAAAGGGGCAGTATCATTTTGAAAAACACATTAAGCTTCCCAGCTCCAACGTCTCTGGCGCTTTCTACAATCGAATCAGGTATGCCTGAAAGGGCTGCCACTATAATCATGGTTGCAAAAGCAATATTGAACCACAGGTTCATTAATATGATACCCTTGGCGTTATACATCAGCCCCGGCTTGAAATCATATCCGAACAGCCGGGAAATGCGATTGATAAGCCCGGTGTCCCTTATGATTGTAATCATGGCATATACTGCCACCATTGTAGGCACAAATCTCGGAAGCAGGTAGATGGTCCCGATGAATTTGCTGATCCTGCTGTCGGTGAAACGCAAATAAAGCGCCAGCAGATATGATATGATGACGGATCCTATAACAGTGACTACAACTATTTCCAATGTATAGACAATGCTTTCCACCGATGTCTGGTTAGTAAAAACAAATATATAATTGTCAAGGGTAAAACTTCCGTCTTCCGGTGACTGAAAGCTTCGTATTACAGTGTTTATTATAGGGTATATAATAATCCCCAGGGCAAGAATCAATGCCGGAGTGAGCATCAAAACAATAAACAGGTTTGTTTTCCATGTTCTTTTTTCCATACCTCAGTCTCCTTCCAAGAGGTAACCATAGTATTTCCCTGTCAACGTGAAAAGTGCTAAATACGGGCAGGATGCTTCATGCATCCTGTCCGTGAGATTTAAAGCGTACAATCGGGAAATGCTTAAAGCTGTGTTTAAGGCAGTGTAGCTATATTTGCATCCCAATATTCGTTTCTGACATCTTCAAGAGAGCCATGGGAGATAACACTGAATTTGCTGACATCAAGATCTGCAACCTTGTCTTTTACATCGGAATCTATGAGGGAAACATCAATAACAGGCACAGCATAAATGGTTTCAAGGCATATTTTTTGTCCCTCAGGCGAAATCATGAAGTTGATGAAGTCATAGGTATCTTCCGGATTGCCGCCTATGCTGGGCACTGCAAACACAACATCCGTGCCGTTTAGAGGAGGGTCCAGCTGGTATATTTTTACCGTATCCGGCAGAGTACCCTGTGCCAGGTTGGTCAATACCTGGTCAGCCCATGCAGGGATCAGGTCAACTTCCTTGTTGATGAGAAGATCAAGAGTACCCTGGTTCTTATTGGGATATACCACTTTACCACCGGACTTGTAAAGATACGGGTGTATTTCCTTTAATATCTCCCAGCCGGGTCCCCATTGATCTACCCATTTTTTGTCCGAGGATACCTTGGCTTCCGCCGGCAAGTCCTTATAAAGTGCCAGATTCACAAAAGCCGCTCCTGCTCCGCCTGTACCGGGAGAGTTATAGGCAAATTTTCCTGGATTTTCTTTAATCCATTTAATCAGGTCATCCCAGGTTTTCGGCGGGTCAGGCAGGCGTGCGGAATCATAAGCCATGACAACGGTAGTGCCCCTGTAGGGAACGACATATTCAGTGTAAAATCCGGATTTCATTTTGAGATTTTTATAGTTGGGTATTTTGTCAAAATCCAGTTTTACAAAAATGTCTTCCCCTCCTGCTTCTTCTACGTATGCGGCAAGGCTTGAACCGTTTTCGGCTATCAGGTCAAAATCCGTATTCTTCTCGCCTGCCAGCTTTGCTGCAGCCATACGGCTGGACAGTCCCTGATCTCCTGAACCGGACATGATAAACTGGAGTTCAACCACGCTGGTGGATTCCGGTTTTTTATTATAAGCTTCTATGGCCGTCTCGAAAAGAACGCGCAGATTGTCGGAACCGGTAGTCCACAACGTAACCTTGGGCTTTTCTTTTGAAGAAGTGCTTCCAGCCTTGTTGCAGCCGCATACCATTAGGACAGTGAGCAGCAGTGCCAGCGTCAACGCAATGATTTTCCTCATTTTCATCATATTACCTCCTTTTTTATTTCCAAGTTCCTGAATGCTCTACATTTCAGGATCTTAATTACATAAAATCCGGTATGAATTCAGTGGTTATGGATGCATTGATTGTGGAGAAAGGATTCACCACCCTCCTTTCGGAACAGCAATCATCCATTTCAATTAGCTGAATGCATTTTTAAAATAATTTAATGTGCCATATGTAGTTTCGTCCAGTGCTTATGTCCATGCTTCGGAATGTATTCAAGGAGTTAGGATGCAGATTGTTCCTTCGCAAATTCATGCACTTTCAGAAAAGACAGAGAAACCTTTTCACCCGGTTGAAAGGCTTCAGCACTTTCTGCGGAGACGAAAGCCTTTATGATACCATACTCAGTGCTGACTGTAACTTCAATATAGTGGCCCAACACCATGATGGTACGTACAATGCCTGCTATTCCTTCACTGCCGCCGGGCCGGATGATGACACATTCCGGACGCACCGCCAGAGTTTTGTCCGCAAGCTCGATAAAATTCATTTCGCCAATAAAGTTCGCCACATACCGGTTCACCGGGTTGTTGTATACCTCCGATGGAGTGCCCACCTGTTCAAAACACCCCTTGTTCATAACTACAATCCGATCGGATATGGCCATGGCTTCTTCCTGATCGTGGGTGACAAAGACAACGGTAATGTTTAGATCCATCTGGATTTTTCTTAACTCTTCACGCATTTGGGAGCGGATCTTGGCATCCAGGGCGGAGAAAGGTTCATCCAGCAGAAGCACATCCGGCTTCAGGAGAAGAGATCGGGCAATTGCAATACGTTGCTGCTGACCGCCTGACATCTGCCCGGGATATTTTTTCTCCATACCGCTCATGTTGACCAGTTCCAACATTTCCTTGATCTGACGATCCCGCTCTGCCTTTGGAATTTTGCGCAGCTTCAGACCGAAAGCCATGTTTTCATATACCGTCATGTGGGGCCAAAGGTTATAGCTCTGAAACACCATGGCAGTTGGCCTCTTTTCAGGCGGTAGATGTTCAATAGGTTTTCCGTCGATCAGGATAGAGCCTTTATCGCATTGAAGAAAGCCGCCAATGGTACGAAGAATGGTAGTTTTTCCGCAGCCTGACGGTCCCAGGAGAGTCACCAGCTCTCCTTTTTTTACTGACAGGTTGATATTCTCAACACCGTCTCCGTTTTTATACTTCTTTGTCATGTTTCTTATTTCCAGCTTTATATCATTACTCACACGAATTTCCCCCTCATCGTTCCGCTTCGAATGTACTAGTTCATCTTAAAGCCCTTGGCCAGGGTTTCATAACCTACATACCTCCTCATCAACAGAAGCAGGAGCAGGTTTGGCAGGATGAGGATAAGGGAAAACACTGCACCTGCCGTAGCCGGATAATCCAATATAACTCCGTACAATTCTACAGGCATGGTCCTGTATTTGGGGAGTCCCACCAGCAGGGTACCCTGATTTTCACCCAGGGATCCTATAAAGGTGAACATGGCTGCTACGGCAATACCGGGCCAGGCCATTGGCAATGTTACATGAAAGAAAGTACGTATGGGTCCGGCACCCACATCCCTTGCAGCTTCCTCCTGATGCCTGGGAACACTCCTGAAAGCGCTGGCGGGCAGCCAGATCATCATCATCATTGAACCCAGCATATGAATGATAAGAACGCCCGGAAAAGTACCCATAAGCTTAAGCTTATAAAAAATGATACCGATGGATGTATACAAGCCTAACTGAGGAAAAGCATTTCCCAACAGGAAGGACAGCATGACGATTTTTCTGCCCGGAAACTGGTAACGTGCCAGCACATAAGCGGCGGGCAGACAGATCACCAGTGAAAGGCCCGTTGTTATGAATGCAATGGTGAAAGATAAGGAAATGGAACTTACCAGGCTTCTCTGGCTAAAAACATATTTCCACCACTTAAAACCAAACTCTGTGGGCAAGACATACGGAACTTCATACTTGTTGGCAAAAGCCAGCATGAACATATGCAGGAGCGGGCCATAGAAGAATGCGATGAAAAGGATCAAAATAATGAGTTCAGTGAATTTTTTGCGGCCCAAAAGATAGTACCAGCGCTTTGGATTCAAAAACTTAATCAAAACATCTCCGCCTCCCTAATATTAAATTGTGGTTTATGTAATGCAAATCTGCATTGCAGCCTGGTTTGTGAGATGGCTGAAATATGCCATGATATCTTAACTTACCATGACATCATCTCTCAGAAGCCCAGAACAGCTTTCCGGACATCCTTTGCCAAGCTTACACACCTGGTTGTTAAATTCTCTACGCCATAGGAAAACATTCGCGCCATTTCCGCCCTTTCGTTGACAGTCCAGACAGAAAGGGCAAGGCTGGATTCCTTGAAAATATTTATGTTCTCATCATTAAGCAGGGTATAGGGCATATTTATACCTTTAACGCCATATTTCCGGCATGCTTCCGATATCATCCCCATATATGGATCTATGCTGGGTATGATCTCTTTTATATATTCCCATGGGTCATCATGAAATGTGTTATAGTCGATCTGCCTGTCGGTTCGGATAATTCCCTTGAAATAAAAATCTTCCAAAAGGTATTCAATGTTTAGGTAAATATCCGCTTTATGTACTATCCCGGGATGCCGCTCCAAAAAGGACGGAGTTATGGTTCCCGTCATGATCAGCTGGCCCGGTCCGATCCCGAAATCGCCTGCCATGGCAGCTACTTCAGCAGCAAGGCCATCCTCCTTCAAATCACAGTTTATGCGCATATTCGGATGTCTGGCCAGGATCTCCAGCACTTCCGCAAAACGGACACACTGGTCATAATGGAATTGATCTCCGGAATCATGGGAAAGCACCAGGACTGAGTTTGCATCACGACGAATATCCACTTCAAAGGCATCGGCACCAATAGAAATGCATTTTTCCACAGATTCAATGGAATTGGCCGATGTTCCGTCATTACCTGTATGTCCGGTTATCATCGGATAAACCATATAATCACTTCCACAAATCAAATATTAACTTAGCGTCTGTAGCATGTCTTGTGGGAACGACAGAAATATACTTGCAAAACGATAGAACTGAACTTACCGTAATTAATTGACATATGTTTCTACATATTATATAATGAAACCGGTTGCAAAGCACCTTACTACTATAATATGGTAACATACTAATACAAATTTTACAATACCCTTTTCTATAGTTTTTATTTTAACAAATTGTAATTTTCTTCATAGAAATTTCAGGAGGGTAATATAAATGAAGATTAAACTGTCCGACATTGCAAGAATTGCCGGTGTATCCAAAGCTACCGCATCCCGGGCACTCCGAAATTCCCCCCTGGTCAAGGATGAAACCAGGCAATTGGTTATTGAGACCGCCAAAGCCCTCAAATACCAGCCAAACGCCTTGGCTCAGGCAATGGCAACAAAAAGGTCCGGAATTATCGGATTTCTCATGTACAGAAAAGGGCCTCCCTATGTCGCTCACACCTTTTATGGTCCGATTCTGGACGGAGCCATCGAAGCGGCAGCCAACCACGGCTACCATATCGTGCTGGCCGCTTCCAACGACATAGCTGACACTTTTGACGAACATTTCATCCAGGACAGCATAGACGGAGCTCTTCTGGTTTCATACCACTCCAAGGAAGTCATAAAGGAGTTCAGGCGAAGGGGCATACCCCTGGTTGTCATCAACGACTGGGTTGAAAGCGAAAACAATACGTTCATTTTGGATGACAACTATAACGGAACCTGTGCCATAATGAAATATCTGATCGTGGAAAAAGGGCATAAAAAAATCGCTCATATTACAGAGCGGCTTGATCATCCCAGCTATCACATCAGATATAAGGCTTTTAAGGATATGCTTGCCTTATATGAGATACCGGATTTGTATGAATGCGTTTCAGCCCATGATACTACTTTTGCAAGCGGTGTAGAGGCGATGAGCCATCTCTTGTCCTATGACACCCCTCCCACAGCCGTTTTTGCCACCACCGACACCCTTGCCCTGGGGGCCATGCATGCAGCAAAGAGCGCCGGATTCAGGATTCCTGAGGATATTGCAATAGCCGGATATGATGATATTGAAGCTGCCTCCATGAGCGATCCGCCTTTGACTACAGTAAGGGTTGACAGGGAAAATATTGGAAAGACTGCTGTCGATGCCCTGGTAAAACAAATTGCCAATGCCGGGGAGCCTACCCGCAAAATAGTAATAAAAAACAAGCTTGTGGTTCGGGCGTCCACCTAGGAAGCGGAGTTTGTTTCCTTTGATAATACCCCAGCTGATTCAGATGCCATACCGTCGGAAGTCCTGCATGGGCTGCACTTTGCTGACTGCGGCTTTCATCGTACGCACATACCCTGATACGTGGGGAACGCATTCTTCACCATACTGTCCGACGATCATTACAATGGCACTTCCCACTATTACTCCATCGGCAATTTCAGCCATCCTGGATGCCTGTTCCGGAGTGGAAATTCCAAAGCCAACGGCGCAGGGAATATCACTGACCTCCCTTACAAGCCCAACCATTTCCCTGACATCATCGCCTATATGCTGCCTTATTCCGGTAACCCCCATGGATGACACACAGTAGATAAAGCCCCGGGCTTCCCTGGCTATCATTCGAATGCGATCCTTTGAAGCGGGTGAAATCATTGAAATAAGGAAAATACCGTGTTTCAGGCAGAAAGGCATGAGTTCCCACCTTTCCTCGAAAGGCAAGTCAGGAACGATAATTGCGTCAACATCGCACTCCCGGC
>ENA-UPSB01003161-UPSB01003161.1-bioreactor-metagenome-genome-assembly--contig:-NODE-3161-length-13520-cov-6.319941_pt1 | contig 13520 bp, 20 predicted proteins | sample MGYA00238182_ERZ773286 | MGnify/ENA primary metagenome ERZ773286 (study PRJEB29026, sample SAMN07631240) | bioreactor metagenome | isolation source: Switchgrass digestor | place: USA: Dartmouth... | reverse complement strand
AGGATTTTTAAGGTTTATGATGCATTATGGTTTTCAGAGCAACTTTTGTAATCCTGACAGTGGACACGAAAAGGCTCGATAGAAAACAAGGTCGGCTATCACCACCGGAATATGCTTGTACCAATTCCAGAATTTAAAGGATTTAAATGAAAACAACAAAGAACTCCTTGTTACTCATGGCCTTCAGGCTGTGGCCGGCACCGTCGTTGGCATGCTGCTGTGCTGGAAATTCGGAATCCATAAATTGTATGCCAAGATAGCAAATTCTGGGAAGGTCAGATAAGCCATATGTTGCCGCCGAGATTAAGCAGCCGACCTATGGGTTGGAGCAAAGAAGGATTATACTATATGTCAAGGTTGAGGGTATATTGGATTAATGGGGGCCGTGTCAGGCCACAACACCTGCAGAATGATGAGAGAATTGAGCAGTACTTGAAGAAGGCAATGAAACGGGTAAAGAAGATATTTTTAGGGATCAACCCTGATGAAATAGGGAATATATTTGTATTAAAGATGGGGAAAGCAACACCGGTATTTAGGGTTCTTCGTGGAATCCAACATGCTGGATTAATTTAAATTCATGGCTTAACCAAAGAAGATTTGGTTTAGAAATCCAACAGCAAGCTGACACTGTCTTTGCTTTGATCAAACTTGACCCAAAAAGGAAAAATAAATAAAATGTTAATTGTATGTAAGCACTATGTTTACTATTAAAAGCTTTAAGGGGATGATTATATTGAAAAAGCTGATGATTATTATATGCCTGTCATTAATGATAATACCATGCTTCCTTGCTTCCAGAGCAGCTGAAGCAGCAAATTACTCCGTGAAAATCGAGCCGTTTAATGACCAGTTTGATATTATGAAAACAAACTTTTCAAAGGTGGAAGATTTTTATGAGGGAAGAGCGATAGTGGCTGTGCAAAGCACAGACCCGGATAAACCTTTTAAGTATGGGTACATAAATAAAAAGGGAGAAATAATTGTACCACCCATATATGATGATGCAGTACCGTTTAATGGGGGTATTGCCTGGGTGGGCAATTATGACTTTACAGATGGGAAATTTAAATGCAAAGGTAAAATAATAGATATTAACGGAAAAGTTCTTCGGGAAACAGAGTTTAATCCAAAAGAAGGAAGAAGTTTTCATGAAGGTATATTAATGGCATATATTCCGGGTATTAATAAAACATATTATATTACTGAAGAAGGCAAAGAGATATTTTCATCACAAAGCATGAGTTACCCTGCTTTTGCAGAAGCCAACTGCTCAGAAGGATTGATTCCTGTATCTGTTGTAACTGGTTGGGATTATACTTTGGGTATTATTGATAAATTCGGAAAATGGGTAGCAAAAGATCTGGAAAAGATAGGAGAAGAAAACTTTAAATTTGGAGGACGCATACGGCAAATTGGAGAATACCATGAAGGTTTAGCCAAGTTTTGTACTACATCAAAAGAATGGGGATATTTGGACCGTAATGGAAATGTTGTTGTAAGTGGCTTTGATTGGCTCAGTGATTTTTGGAATGGGTTTGCCATTGCAGGAGAAAATGTATTTGAAAAAGGTAAGGTTGGAAGTACAAGAAAATACGGAATAATTGACAAAAATTTTAAATGGGTAATCGAGCCAAAATACCTTTCTGTTAGTCTTGGAGATGGTGTAGCTGCTGTAGCAATAGAAAGAGATTTTTCAAATATTGATAAAAGTAAGATTGATCATGACAATGTTGGTGCGTGGACCTATGGATTAATAGATATGAATGAAAATATAATTGTTCCTTTCAATGAATACAATACAATATATGGCTTCTCTGAAGGTTATTTTCAATTTAGCAGAGGTTTGTATCCAGGAGAGATTACGTCAGGCTATATGGACACCAAAGGCAATGAAGTTTTTGTGTTTGATTCGCCTGATATTTCGGCTTTGACAGGTAATGGGTTTCAAGAAGGAATGCTGGCTATATGTATTGGAGATACTTACGGGTATCTCATGAAAAGGGATTCCAGTTCACCGATCCGCATTAAATTGGATGGTAAGTTTATAAATCTTCCAGTTGATCCTGTTTCCGAGAATGGTTATACCCTTGTGCCTTTCAGAGCGGTCTTCGAAAGTTTGGGAGCAAAAGTAGATTGGGACGGAACTACAAAAACAATAACCGGAACTAAAGATGAAACAAAGATTATTCTGAAACAGGATAGTAAAGATGCAATTGCAAACGGAGAGCATAAGACATTGCCAGTTCCGGTGAAAGCCATAAATGGAGTTACATTTGTCCCGGTTCGTTTTGTTGCTGAGAGTTTAGGGATTAAGGTTGAATGGGATGGAACTAACAGAATCGTAAAACTTATTTCAAAGCAAAACTAGACATCTGAAAAGAAGCTCTTTTGGCGGTATTTTCCACTGATGGGAAGAAGGCTCAACATGCAGTGCTTAACTGCCGGTTGAGCCTTTCCTGTAGGAGATCATCTGTATTCAATGTTTATATCGGATATCTTGAAAATTGTATTCCCCGACCTATGCCAATAATCCGGTTCTGAAAAGGTTTTTGTGTATGGTAACCGGATGCCCTATTTCTGGTAAGAAATTTAGCCTGTGAAAATAATTAACAATTTTTTTCTCTATTAAGAATTATTTCCAGATTTATCAGGTTTTATGCTTAAGCTGAATAAAAACTGGCAATAATTTTACATAATTGGTGGGCTGCCCACTTGATATCCTGTATTTTGTGAGGCCTATCCCGTCCGGCAATGCGGACGTGCCCTTTTAGGACGTTGAGGGTGTATTCTACAGGTACTGTTCCAACCTCTCTTGGAACATAATTATCAGCTGGCTTAATACCTAATCCCAGTTCCGATAACGTTGTGTCCACTTCTTCATCAACAACTTGGCACCGTCATTAATTGCATGAAGCTTGCATTTGTTAAAAGTAGTAATATAATGTTTTCTTTAAAGAACAATAAAGCGTTACTCCCTGTGCTTATTACATAGAAAGGCATAGAAAGGCGAGGAGAGTGGGGCTTTTTGATTAATCATGCAGTAACCCGTTAGATTACTGCTATTTTTAACATTAACACTCTTTGTTGCAAATAACAGGAGACATTGTTATGAAGCGAATAGTTGCTTTTCTTTTAGTAATTCTAACTTTTGTGTCTGCTACCATTCCAATACATGCCGAAACAAATAACCATCAACAAGAAACCGAAATATTAAAAGAACTAGGCTTGTTCAATAACGGAAGTAACGGGTTCGAACTTAATCGGCAACCGACGCGTATTGAAGCGGCCGTAATGCTTGTCATATTGATTGGTAAAGAAAATGAGGCAAAGAACGGAAATTGGTCGCATCCTTTTTTATAGATGTTCCGAAATGGGCTGACAACTATATAGGTTACTTGTATTCGAAAGGCTTGGCAAAGAGCACATCAGCTTCAGCATTTGGAGCCAATGATAAATGTACTGTATCAATGTATACCACATTCGTTCTTAGAGCACTGGGATACAGTGATACTATGGATTTTACATACAATAATTCTTTGGATTTTGCAGTTGAAATTGGTTTATTAGATCAATCGTATGAGAACTACTTGTCAGACAATCAACTCCTACGGGAATATAAGGATAATGGAAGGGGAGCAGCTTATTGTGCCATACAAGAAAAAACGAAATTACAGTTCATATAAAGGAGAGATAAATCCTGCCCCGGAGAACATAATCAACAGTGATTTCCACGCAGATACTCCAAATACAAAATGGTTGACCGACCTTACTGAATTCCATATACCTGCCGGCAAGGCCTATCTTTCTCCAATAATTGACTGTTTTGATGGGATGGTAGTAAGTTGGACAATAGGGACCAGCCCGGATGCAGAGTTGGTCAATACGATGCTGGACGACGCCATAAGTCAGCTATCGGATAAAGAGCATCCAATAATACATTCAGACAGGGACAGTCATTATCCATGGCCTGGTTGGATCTCAAGAGTTGAAAAAGCCGGATTGACCAGGTCAACGTCAAGGAAAGGTTGTTCACCGGGCAATTCTGTTTGTGAATACTTCTTTGAAAGGCTTAAAAATGAGATGTTTTACAGCCGTTCGTGACAAGGTGTTTCAATAGAACAGTTCATAAATGAACTTAACAATTATCTTATATGGCATAATGAAAAACGCATTAAGATTTCCCTTGGCGGGATGAGTCCTATGGACTAAAGACGTAGTATAGGTTTAATAGCATAAAAAAGTACAGAAAAATGTCCGCACCCCCGAAAATCAAAATGGGGAGATTCTGTACATTTTGCGGTACTGCCCGGGTGTCAGGCCGACCGTTCTTTTAAAGATTCTCAAAAAGTTTGAATAATCGCTGAACCCGGACAGAATCCCGGCTTCAGTGACGCTTTTACCTTCCGAAAGTAGTTTTTTCGACCTTGAGATACGCTTATAAATTATATATTCATGTAGGCTTCTGCCGGCGCTTTTCTTGAAAAGCCTGCAAAGATGATACCTGTTGATGTAGAATTTATGTTCCAGAGTTGCGAGGGAAAGTTCTTTTTCCAGGTTTTCTTCTATGCAGTTAAAAACAGGTACCAGTTTTTCGGGGATTGCCTGGTGGTCATCCATATATTTTGCGTCAGAAAAAAGCTGGTTGATAAAATGCAAAATATCGATAAAACGGACAAGTTTTAATAATTTACTGCTTTCATCGTCTGGATCAAGAGTTTCAATTGAACTGAGCCGGGAAAGCACCTCGCGGATCTGAAACTCATTAAGGCCGGTTTTATTGCCTTCCCCGCAGGGCCTGTTTTGAAAGCAGTCAAGCAGGTTCCTTCCATGCAGCCCGAACATAAAAGGAATTGAAGGATCGAAGTGTATAATAATCCTTTCATATGGACTGCCGGGTAAAAGGGATGGCTTATGTATTTCCTGATTGTTGAATATCAGCATGTCGCCGTATTTTAGCCTGTACATCTTCCTTTCAATGAAATAGTCCACGTTGCCTGAAATAAAAAAATATATCTTATACCTGTTGTGCAGGTGGAAATCAAAACTCTGGGCCTCATGAGACACAGTGTGGCTGTAATTGATTAAATAATCGGGGTTTTTGTAATAGTAATCAAGCATATTCTCCATGTTCCGGACTTCCTTTCCGGGCTTTTATGCGGAACATTTCTCTCTCCCTGTTCGAACGCCTCCGGGATTCATCCGACAGCAATATAATAATGTCAAATAAAGCGATATTTTACCCAATATAAGCAAGGAATTTGTGTTTATTACAATATAATCAAAATAATAAAAAGCATCACATAACAGGAAAAGGGGAGACTAATATGAAAACAAGCCAAATTGCCGCACAGCTTTATACAGTGAGGAAATTTACCAAGACTCCGGAGGATATAAGGAATACATTTAAAAAAGTCAGACAAATAGGTTACGAATCAGTGCAGCTTTCAGGCCTTGGACCGATTGATCCGGCAGAGCTTAAAAGCATAGGAGGCGAATATGGATTAAAAATATGCATAACCCATACACCTTATTACAGGATTGTCAATGATTTTGATAATGTGGTTAAGGAGCACAAGCTCTGGCAGTGCGAGTGTGTAGGTCTAGGTGCGATGCCGGGGGTTTTTGAGGATATTCCGGACGGTTTTGAAAGAAGCAGGGAAGGATACAGGGCTTTCGCGCGTAAAATGTCCGAAGTCGCAAAAAAATACAATGATGTGGGACTGAAGTTTACTTACCACAATCATAACTTCGAGTTTGAAAAATATGACGAAGTTACGGGCCTGGACATACTTTTGCAGGAGTCGGATCCCCATACTTTCGTATTTGAACTGGATACATACTGGGTACAGGCCGGCGGGGCAGACCCTGTGGAGTGGATATACAAAGTCAAAGGTCGTATGAAAGTTGTACATTTAAAAGATATGGCAATTGTGGACGGAAAACAGGTCTTTGCTGAAATTGGCGAGGGAAACCTGAACTGGGACAAAATAATAAAAGCCTGCGAAGAAACAGGTGTTGAGTGGTATGCGGTTGAACAGGATGTGTGCAGGCGTGACCCGTTTGAAATCCTGAAAATGAGCTTTGATTATTTAACCAAAAAGTATTGTAGGTAGAAATGAGAGGTTGCAGTATGGGCAAATTCATATTAAGCGCTTTTGCCAATGAGATATCGCCGGATTTAAAAACGAAGATGGACGAGCTTGGCCGCCATGGAATAAAATATATTGAAATGAGAGGGGTCAACGGCAAAAATATTGTACATCACACTGTCAGCGAAGTAAAGCTGATTAAAAAACAACTGGACGAAAGAGGGTTCAAGATATTAGCCATAGGGTCCCCGATTGGGAAAACTAATATTAAGGATGATTTTGCTCCACACCTTGATCTGTTCAAGCATACTGTTGAAATTGCCGGTATCCTTGAAACAAAAAATATAAGGATGTCAGCTTTTTCATACCCAAAGGGGAGGACCCTGCGGATTACAGGTCTGAAGTCATGGACAGGTGGAACAGCTTTTTGAAAACGGCAAACTGGACAGGTCTTTGCCTCCTTCATGAAAACGAGAAAGAAATTTACGGAGATACGCCCCAAAGATGCCATGACATTATTGTGACAATGAACAGCGAGTATGTAAAAGCAATATTCGATCCGGCGAATTTTGTACAGTGTGATGTGGAGACATACCCTGAAGCTTACAGGCTCCTTGAGAAGCATATTGCATATATGCATATAAAGGATGCCCTTTACCGGTATCACAGCGTTGTGCCTTCTGGAATGGGCGACGGAAGGGTGAAGGATATTCTTACTGTCTTAAAAGGTAAAAAACATGACATATTCCTTTCATTGGAACCGCACCTGGGCAACTTTGTCGGGTTCCGGGACCTTGAACCTGGTTCCGACACCAGCAATATACCTGAAGGCGGTCCAAGACAGTTTGCGATTGCTGCAAACGCGCTTAAGAAAATACTTGATGAAATTGGGGCGATGTAAATGGATGTTGTAAGGATAGGAATAATAGGTTTGGGAAATATGGGCAGTATTCACGCCAAATATATAGCGAACGGCGAAATCCCGGGCGCAAAGATCACCGTAGTCTGCGACATAGACAGGAAGAGACTTGAGTGGGCAGTTGAAAACCTTGGAGAGAATATCCAGGTCTTTGACAATATGGACGCTTTTTTTGAAAACGCCAAAATTGACGGTGCGCTTATAGAAAATTTGCATTATGACCATCCAGCGACTGCAATAAAAGCTTTTGAAAAAGGTCTACATGTATTGTGTGAAAAACCCACGGGTGTATACACAAAACAGGTAAGGCTTATGAATGAAGCCGCGGCAAAAAGCGGCAAGGTATTCGGCATGATGTACAATCAGCGTATGAATCCCGTATATCAAAAGGTAAAGGAATTGGTTGATTCCGGTGAGCTTGGTGAAATAAAGCGGACAAACTGGATAATAACCGATTGGTACCGCCCGCAAAGCTATTATGATTCAGGTACGTGGAGAGCCACATGGAAAGGGGAAGGAGGCGGCGTGCTTATAAACCAGTGCCCGCACCAGCTTGATCTGTGGCAGTGGATTTGCGGTATGCCCAAGAGGGTGAGGGCGTTTTGCCATATCGGGAAATATCATGACATAGAAGTTGAGGATGATGTTACAGCATATGTGGAATATGAAAACGGCGCAACAGGTGTTTTTGTGACTACAACAGGGGAAGACCCGGGAACAAACCGGTTTGAAATAGCAGGCGATATGGTCAGGATTGTAGTGTAGAATAATAAAATAGAGTTCCTCCGCCTGCGGGTATCTGAACGTAAATTTAACCGCGAAAGCAAAAAAGCATTTGACTCGCCCGAGTGCTGGAAATGCGAGGTGCCGGTCAAGGGTGAAAATACCGGACACAAGGGCATAACTGCAAATTGGGTTGAAGCGGTATTAAAAGGAACCGAGCTTCTGGCACCGGGCGTTGATGAAATAAAAGGACTGCAGCTTTCAAATGCAATGTACCTTTCTTCCTGGACGGACAGTACAGTCGATATACCTGTTGATGAAGATCTGTTTTATAACATGCTTAGCAAGAAGATAAAAAACAGCAGGTACCGTTGATATTAATACGTTGACATTGAGATTTCGCCGGGCTTGTATCGGAACATTTATCCATATGAGCCCGGAAATTTTATGGCTGAGAGCTACACAAATACCGGGGTGTTGCCGGGTTCAGGCGGCTTTTCTGAGTGATTTGCTGAATGTTTTTCCAGGTAATTAATCATGCGTTATGCTGTTTACTTCCGAACATATCATCCAGAGATACCTCCAATCCATTGAAATAATCCGATTCAACAAATTGTTCCGAACTCTTGCGGTATGTTTTGATATCCAGGATATTGTTTCTATCAAGAGTATATACAAGTACATGCTCATTCTTGAGATTGACTATCCAATACTCATTTACACCGCATTGCCTGTACAAATCAAGTTTCGCAATCATATCTTTGCACCTTGTGGACGGCGAAACAACTTCGACGACCAGAGAAGGAATCCCCTTGTATTTGCCTTCCCTGTCCACGTTTTCACTGTCACATATGACGATAATATCAGGTTGTACGACACAAATGTTATCCTTTGCTTTAAAGAAAGTAACATAAAGCGGTGATGTAAGCGGCACGCATTTCTTGCCTTTAAACCAGTTGTAAAAAGCTCCGAAGATTTCACCGATGATTTGCTGGTGTTTGTAAGAAGGAGAAGCCAGATTGTAAATAACGCCATCAATCAGCTCAAAACGCTGGTCAGAAGCTTCTGTAAGTTCAAGGAATTCCTTTTATGTCACCCGGCCGGTTTTTGTACTATATTTGGCAGTTTCTTCCATAAGACCGGATTTCCAAGTTTCTGCGGGTATTATTCTTGCTATGTCTTTTCCTCTTCTTGTAACGATTATCTCTTCATTTACCTCAACATATTTAAGGTATTTTCCGAAATTATTCTGTATTTTTGTCAACGGGACTCTCATTATATTCACCCCATTTAGCTAATATATTTGGATTATAATATTAATTTAGATAATTAATCAATATAATAAAGCAATATAGCTATTATTGCTTTTAATTAGCTAATTATGTTTTGCATATCCGGCTAACTTCGTACAGGAAAATTTCCAGGCAATTATCGGAATACAAATGGCAAGCGCTTACGCGGGCGCTACATTTATGCCTCCGATGTTCGGGGTGATTGCAGATGCTATAAGCATCGGGCTGTATCTTTTATACCTGATAATGATAATCTTTGCTATATTCACGCTGGTGATGTCAAAAAAGTTAAACGGTATAACTGCATCAAAAACACATAATGTGTGATTATGTCAGGAGATGTTACATAAAAATAATAATCGTGGCTGTGGAATTCAGGTATTTAATTGTCTGAACTTCCGGGGCCACGATTAGCCTGTTTGTCAGCATAAGTCCTGAACAAGCGGAGAGATTAAATGTTTTTTTTCCCTGCATATTTCGGATTCAATGCGTATTTTGGAATCCTGCCGGACAGCACTTCATGGACATTCGATACCGCCAGATGCCCGGCTGCCTGGAATGACTGAATTGTAGCCGAATCTATATGGGGAGTCAAAATTACATTCTCCATTTTCAGAAGCGGGCTAGAATTATCGAGAGGCTCGCATTCGAAAACATCCAGCCCGGCGCCGGCTATGGTTTTTGCTTTCAGTGCATCTATCAAATCAGACTCATTTATGACTTTCCCACGGCTTGTGTTTATAAGAAATGCCGTTGGTTTCATTTTCGATAAAAAGTTTTTATCTATCAGGCCTAAGGTGCTTTCTTTCAAAGGGACATGCAAACTCACATAATCGCTTTCCCTTGCAATGGTTTCAAGATCCGACCTTATTGCATTGTACTGCTTCAGTTCATCATCTGAAGCTGTTATATCATATGCAAGCAAACGGCAGTCAAATCCCGTAAGATACTTTGCCAGACGCTGCGCAATACTTCAAAAACCAAACAAGTCCGACAGTTGAACCTTCCAGTTGTGTTCCAAGCTGTGATTTATCCCAGATTCCCGCCTTCATATTATTGTTAAAATCCATTAGTTTTCTGTCCAGGGCAAGCATCATGGCAAGAGCATGTTCGGCCACTCCGCCGGACATGGTGCCAGGGGTTGTTGTAACGGCTATACCAAGTTTTGTCACTGCGTGAATATCCACATTGTCGTATCCGACTCCGAACCGTGAGATCACTTTCAAGGTTGGACTGAGATCTTCCAAAACAGTTTTGCTGTAAGGTTCGCTGCTGGCAATTATAGCGTGGTAGCCGCGTCCATTTTTTATTGTATCACTTTCCGTATAACTGTCGGCGGGTTTCCAGTCAACATAATATCCGAGTTTTTCAAGCGATTCGGCAACATTGTTTAATCTGCCTCCATACAGGGGAATTGTTATCAATACACGTTTTTCATCATGTTCACTCCTGACATCAAGATAAGATATGAAGATAAAAATCCAGTAAAAACGAATGTGATTGTAGCATAAAAATAAAGTCACTACAACAGCTAGATGTATAACTGCGGCGTGCCTATGGTGGACGTTTCTTCCGGCGCGCCATGATGAGCAAAATGAAGAAGTATTGTCAGAGGCAACGCTTTTTCTGCTGTATGCACAACTGCTGCCATTTCGGCGGAGCTTATATGCCTGTGCCCTATAATGAAATACGAAGAAAAAACTTAAATAATCACGACCCTGTTGATTTATAATGCCTGACGCCTATCCGCAAGAGAATAAGGCACGGGATGAGGAACAACATACCGGCAAGCGGCAGGAACATATATACCATTTTATCCGATCTCCTGATAAAGTACAGAAACGGATAGTACCGGAATAAGGCTACAGGCACAATATATGAAAAAGTTTTAATACACCATCGCCGTAAATGCTGAGTGGGAACTTGCCGAACTCTCTGCTGCCGTCGGTAAAGATGTTCATGAACTCGAGTCCTTCAATGGTGAAAAAACACAAGCCCGCATAAATGACAAACAGCCCGGAAAATATGAAAAAACCGCCAACAAGCATAAAAATGGCCGTCAGGATTTTATCAAAGGTCCAGCAGATGCCGCTTGCAGGGGCGGCATAAATAAACATCACTACGGACTGGAGGAGTTTGCCCGTTCTTGAAAAATCAATACGTGAAGCCAGTACCTGAAATATTTCGTTTCTCGGACGCACCATAATGCGGTCAAACTCGCCGTTTGAAATAATGTTGCTGAAAGCATCAAAGCCGTGGACAAAGCATTCGGCAAGCGAAAAAGCGGTAAGCATCACTGCGAAGCATAACAGCACTTCACTGTATAAAAAGCCGCCGACACTGTTAAACCTGCCAAACATAAAATATACGCCCAAGAAGTCTGTAAAGGCTACGAGAAACTGGCCTGCCAATGACATCCAGAAGGATGCTTTATATTGCATTTGGCTGCGAAGAATTGTGGAGAAATATTTCATATATAACCGCATGTTAACCTCCCTGTACGATAACTTTTTTCAGGGCCCGTTTCATAAGTACCATGCCCAGAATTACAAGTCCGGCCAGCCAGCAAATTTGCAGGAGTATACCTCTGAATATTTCAGCACCTTCAGTATAACCATTATATATCAGGAAAGGCGTATTCCGCATATAATGTAAACGGCAGGACATTCAATACTTTCTGGAGGTTCTGAGGAAAGAAGGGAAGCGGAATAATGCCGCCTGTCAGAAATTCGAGTGCCGAAGTAGTTAAAATGCGTATTCCAAAAGGCGATATGGTGTAAAAAGCTGAAATGTAAATCAGCATTGTAAATGCAACCAACACCAGAAATCCGAGAATCATTGATATGAAAAAGAATATTCCTGTAGCAGCCGATACCGGAAAAGAAATATTAAATGGCTCCGGAAGAAAGGCTGCAACAGCAAGTATGGGCATGCAGCGAAGAACTGCGCGTGAGAGGCGTGTTGCCATATTTTTTGCAAACCACATGGCGTATATATTGGCGGGCCGGCAAAGCTCATATGGAAAATTGCTGCTGGTGATTGAATCAAATATCTCATTGTCAAAATACCAGGTCATAAAAAGTGCAAGAAATGCCTGCTGAAGTCAGATATAGCTGGAAAGCTCGGAAAAAGTCATCGGGTATATGTACTGCCCGCTCTGGTAGAAAGCACGAAACAGCAACAGGTTCATTCCGCCCCATGCAAACTGTGTTGCAATACCGGCATATGCGGCTGCACGGTATTGAAGTCCGTTGATAAACCGTATCCTGAAGAAAGAAAGGTATTTTTTCATATTTCAAACTCCCTGTACAGTGAAACTACCATTTCTTCGGCTGTAGCGCCAAATACCGAAATATCGCGCACGTCGACCAGCGCCGAAATATGTGAAATGACGGATGACACAGAAATTATATCCGTGTTTATTATGATTTCCGCATGGCCTTCCATTTCTTTTACAATGGTCATTCCTTCAACGGCAGTAAGCCTTCCTCCTATATAGTCCACAATCAATGTTTTATGCCTTGAATTTCTTTTTCTCAGGTCTGACAGAGACCCGTCGAGGAGGATTCTTCCCTTGCCGATTAACAGGATTCGCCCGGCCAGAGCTTCTATATCCTGCATATCGTGTGTAGTGAGTATAACTGTGGTGCCATGCTCTTTATTTATAGTTTTAATGAAGTTGCGCACGGCAATTTTTGACACCGTGTCCAGACCGATTGTGGGTTCATCCAAAAACAGATTCTTCGGGTTATGCAAAAGTGAAGCGGCTATTTCACACCGCATGCGCTGCCCGAGAGACAGTTGCCTTGCAGGAGTGCGCATAATTTCGGCTATATCAAGAAGCTCTGCAAGCTCGTTAAGATTTTTCCGGAAAGAAACGTCACTGACCTTGTAAATATCCTTTAACAGTTCAAAACTGTCAACAACAGGCACATCCCACCATAACTGGCTTCTTTGACCGAATACTACACCGATTTTCTTTACATGGTTTATCCGGTCTTTCCATGGAATTCTGCCATTTATGACACATTCACCGCTGTCCGGTACCAATATGCCGCTCATGATTTTAATAGTGCTGCTTTTTCCTGCACTATTAGGACCGATATAACCTACTATTTCGCCGTCATTTATTTTAAATGAAACATTGTTTAAAGCATGTATATGGGTGTATTCCTTTCTAAAGAACGCTTTTACCGCTTCTCCGAAACCTGTATTCCTTTTGGCGATTTTAAAGGTTTTATTGATATTTTTCAATTCTATCATAACTGTACCTTTGGTTGTTCCTGTCAAAAAATCTGCGGCATTTCAATTCCGATGGGAGTTTATTTGCCCAACCATGGCTTTGTTTTTTATATATGGGTGACTGTTTGTAATAAGTATATCACAAAATGTATGGTTGTCAAGCAAGTGTTATACATACGTAAGTGTTAATTTATTGTAAGTTAATTGTCAAAGTAAATAAGACCCCTTAATAGAAAAACAGTCTCATTTAGT
>ENA-UPSB01003155-UPSB01003155.1-bioreactor-metagenome-genome-assembly--contig:-NODE-3155-length-13546-cov-6.511674_pt1 | contig 13546 bp, 10 predicted proteins | sample MGYA00238182_ERZ773286 | MGnify/ENA primary metagenome ERZ773286 (study PRJEB29026, sample SAMN07631240) | bioreactor metagenome | isolation source: Switchgrass digestor | place: USA: Dartmouth... | reverse complement strand
CATCGTTTTCCGTATCAGGCAGCTCTATATTTGCATATATAATATATCTTGCGATTAAATACAGCAATTTCCTCACGTGTTATAGAATCACCGGTACCAAATATTTCATCATTGTATCATTTTGTAATTCCTGCATCGGCGCTCCACGCTACATATGGCCCATGCCATGTATTCATGTCTACGTCCTCAAAATTGCACTCGCAATATTCAGCAATATTAATGCCATGCAGCCTTCCGGGCACTGTTACAAACATTTCACTTGTCATCTCCAGATCCGGTGCAAAATGATCATCGCTTACGCCATATAATAAGCCTGCTCTTACAAAGCCGTTTACTGCACCACTGAACCGGTCGTCTTCAGAAACGTCTTCAAACTTATCTATGTATTCCAGGTTATTAACCACATCATCATCCGGTTCAGTTTCATCATTAGACAAAAAAGTAACTGGTATAATACCTGATTACAGTGTTTATTTTCAGTTGGGTTTGTTGCTGAGATACTTTGCTTTCATGATTAATTATATATGCTAGTTTATATATACTATATTATTTTCTTTCGGTAAATACTCATATCTTTCAAATATATTAAAATCTATTAATTATAGCTTAATATCTTGTTCACTCTTTTATTTTTATCTTTACACATTTAAATTCATTTTTATATTATATATTTAAATTCTCTTTTACATTCTAATTAATAACTCATGACATTCTAGCTGATAATTCATGATATTTTAGCGGTTTATTTGGATTCTGTAATACAGATTCGCTTTGGATTAAAACACAACTCAGCTTGATCTTGTTTTCCATATTTTTATTATCAATTGCAGTTTTGCTTCTCTTTTGCTGCTTCAATAGCACAACCGGCCATAACATCATTCATTTTGAAAATATGGCTGTCGGGGTATCTGATAGTGACAATAGCTCCTTAGCAAATAAACACCCCTGTTCCAATTCCCAATAATAGAACCGAGCGGGCCGGTTATTATAGCTATCTTGTGGTGATTATTCATAATCAAATGCTTTGTTGCTTCATATGCTTCCAATTCGTCATCGTAATAGATTGAAATATCATCTTTATTGTTGGTATAACAGTAAGTATATACAATGGGAACAGAGATATTCTCAATTAAACCGGTAACTCTCTGTAGGTGAGCAGCGATGTAGATAATTCCATCCACCTGTCTGTTGACAAGACCACCGACAATATCTGATAGATGAGGCAAATCTCCTGTGCGAAACGAATTTATTTGCCCCGTGACAAGCTTATTAGCTTTTAGGCTCGGGACTCCTGCTATCGAAATACTTGCACAACAAAGTAAATTAATATATTTGCAAGTCATTATTCCCAGTTTTTAGATAATTTAAAAATAACCACAGGTATATATCAATTTAATCCTTAATAAACAAATTGTTTACACTTAAGCTTATAGAACAGTCTGCAGCTTGTAAGATAGCACAAATACAAAGCCGGTCTGAATGTCATTTATTAACGGACTTGACCATTATGCTTAGCAGTAATTTTAGTTCCACTTGATAATCAAAGAATTTCGGGATTTGAATCAGGATAAATTTGATATGCTTGGGATGCATTGATAACCCAATTGAACATCATTGATAACGTGGAAAAGGATACAAACATCAAATCATAGGTTAAAACCAAATAGCCTCCTAACCAGATGGAGAATAATCTCCACCTGATTATACTAAATGAACCCGGTCGCTACTAAGGCCGGGATCATTTTAAAGAAGCTATATTTCGCTTGCATGCAATTTCAAAATTAAAATAATTATAAATAATACAATCCTTAAATACCATAATTAACTTTCTTGCTAAATATCTTTTACCTGCTCTAAAACTGCTTTCAACTGATTAGCTGAATATTCTAATGCTGTCCGTTCCTCATCAGTTAAATTAAAATTAATAATTTCCTTAACTCCATCTGAGTTAACTATAGAAGGAAGACTCAAAGCAACGTCATCAATACCGTATTCACCGTTAATAACTGAGCTGACAGTTCTTATTGTATTCTGGTCCTTAAGCAAAGATTCAAGAATTGTGTTAATTGCAACGGCAATGGCATAATATGTTGCGCCCTTCCTCTTTATGATTTCAGCACCGGCTTTTTTAACATCCTGAGCAATAGCAGCTTTTTCCTCATCGGTAAAAGCTTTGGCAGGATCACCAAAGTATTCATCTATTTTCATTCCTGCAATATGGGTCGCACTCCATACAGGCAGCTGTGAATCCCCATGTTCGCCAATTACATAACCATGAACATTTCTTATATCCACATTCAATTTCTCACTGAGCAAATATCTGAAGCGTGAACTATCCAGAACTGTACCCGAGCCAAGTACCCTTCCTCGTGGCAAACCTGACCACTCTTGTATCTTATAGGTAAGGATATCCACGGGATTAGATACAACAAGGATAACTCCCCGAGTATAGTATTTCATTATATTTTCTGTAATTTGCTTTGCTATAGCGACATTTTTCTTTGCGAGGTCGATACGTGTTTCTCCGGGCTTTCTGTTTGCTCCTGCAGTTATAACTATAGCATCGCAATCTGAACAATCAGAATAATCTCCGGCATATACCGACATTTGTCCTAAATAAGGTAAACCATGGTTTATATCCAGTGCTTCACCTTCAGCTTTTTCTTTCAGCACATCAATCAAGACAACTTCAGTTGCTATTTGTTTCAGTGACAGGGAAAATGCCGCTGATGCTCCTACAAAGCCTGCTCCAACAATTGCTACTTTTGACTTTTTATTCTCCATCTTCATCTCTTCCCACTTAATAAATTTTTGTTTTATTACTTCATCTTATACTGTAACTACCCCAAATTAGTTTTATACATTCAGCTTACTTTCTGCCATTAACTAATTTTGGTTTTAATTCCAATATAAGTCTCTTCCATGTTTCAAAAAAATTAACGGAAGCATCTATGATTTGAATTGCCAATGTGCATATTTGTAGTGTAACCACGTTGTCCAAGCGTCAAATCATATACTCCGTAATCGGTCCTGGTTAAGTTATAATCTTTCTTTGCATGCAAGAAAATTACTTCTCAGTGTAGCATAATAGCAAACTGACAGAAATTTGTCAATAGTTTGTTAATAAATAACACGAATCATCATTATTATGTTAAGTAAAAACATTTAATAATATTTTTTTCACATTTTTTTGTTTTATTATTGCATTATTATAATATATATGTTAAAATATAGACAAATAATCGTTAAAAATTTATCAGACATAGTTATTTTTTTATCAATGTTGATTTTGACAAAAAATATTAAGCTTATGACTTTGTTACCGGACAAATTATATGGCAAAACATTTAAATTATAAACAGCCTACAATAAAGGGGGAATTGATTATGAAAAAGACAAAGAATTATGATGTTGTTGACAGTGTTGAAAAACTTGATGCATTGCTAAACCGCGTAAAAAACGCTCAAAAAATCTTCGCAAGTTATACTCAGGAACAGGTAGATAAAATCTTTTTTGCTGCAGCCGTTGCTGCCGATAAAGAAAGAATTCGCCTTGCTAAAATGGCAGTATCCGAAACCGGTATGGGTGTTGTTGAAGACAAGGTTATAAAGAACCATTACGCTGCAGAGTATATCTACAATGCATACAGAAACACAAAAACTTGCGGTGTTATTGAAGAGGATAAATCATTCGGCATAAAGAAAATTGCAGAACCTGTCGGCGTTATTGCAGCTGTTATTCCGACTACAAACCCAACATCTACTGTAATATTTAAAACTCTTATAGCACTGAAAACCAGAAACGGTATAGTAATCAGCCCACATCCCAGAGCCAAGGATTGTACTATTGAAGCTGCAAAAATTGTGCTTGAAGCAGCCGTTAAAGCAGGAGCTCCGGAAGACATTATCGGCTGGGTTGACGTCCCATCCCTTGAAGCAACCAATCATTTAATGAAAACCTGTGACTTAATTCTTGCAACAGGAGGACCCGGCATGGTAAAAGCAGCATACTCATCCGGTAAGCCTGCTGTAGGTGTCGGACCGGGTAATACCCCTGCCGTTATAGATGAATCAGCAGATATATTGCTTGCTGTTAACTCGATAATCCATTCAAAAACTTTTGATAACGGCATGATCTGTGCTTCTGAACAAGCTGTATTAGTGATGGAAAGCATATATGATAAAGTAAAGGCAGAATTTGAGAAACGCGGCTGCTACTTCCTGAACAATGAGGAAATTGAAAAGGTTCGTAAAACTATTATTATAAACGGCGCATTAAATGCTAAAATTGTTGGACAGCCGGCAGCAAAAATAGCGTCGCTGTCAGGCATAACAGTACCCGAAAACACCAAGATTCTTATCGGAGAGGTTGAAAGTGTTGATCTGTCTGAAGAGTTTGCTCATGAAAAGCTCTCCCCTGTACTTGCCATGTATAAGGTAAAAGACTTCAGCGAAGCTCTGGACAAAGCTGAGAGATTAATAGAAGATGGTGGATTTGGACATACAGCATCAGTATATCTTAATACTCAAACAGCACAGGATAAACTGCATGAATTTGAAAACAGGATGAAAACATGCCGTATCCTTGTTAACACTCCCTCGTCCCACGGCGGAATCGGTGACATATATAATTTCAAACTCGCTCCCTCCCTCACCCTTGGCTGCGGTTCATGGGGCGGGAACTCAGTTTCCGAAAATGTCGGCGTAAAGCACCTATTAAATATAAAAACAGTCGCCGAAAGGAGAGAAAATATGCTGTGGTTTAGAACTCCTCAAAAGGTTTATATAAAGAAAGGCTGCCTGCCTGTCGCTCTTGACGAGCTCAAGAATGTATACAACAAGAAAAAAGTGTTTATTGTTACCGATACATTCCTTTACAAAAACGGTTATACGAAAGTCATTACCGACAAGCTTGACGAAATGGGAATTACCCATACTACATTCTTTAACGTTGCTCCTGATCCGACTCTGGCTTGTGCTAAAGAAGGTGCAGCTGCCATGGCAGCATTTGAACCGGATTGCATAATTGCCGTTGGTGGCGGTTCTGCAATGGATGCAGGAAAAATCATGTGGGTAATGTATGAACATCCTGAAGTGGACTTTATGGATATGGCAATGCGTTTCATGGATATAAGGAAACGTGTATATACCTTCCCTAAAATGGGCGAAAAGGCTTACTTTGTTGCTGTTCCAACCACCTCGGGTACTGGTAGTGAAGTTACACCTTTTGCAGTAATTACTGATGAACAGACCGGTGTAAAATATCCGCTTGCCGACTATGAACTTTTGCCTAATATGGCTATTGTTGACGCAGATATGATGATGAATCAGCCAAAAGGCCTTACAAGTGCTTCAGGTATAGATGCTCTGACTCATGCACTGGAGGCTTATGCATCCATTATGGCTACTGACTATACCGATGGTCTCGCTCTTAAAGCTATTAAAACAATTTTCGAATATCTGCCCCGTGCTTATGAATATGGCGCTGCTGATGTTGAAGCCAGAGAAAAAATGGCTGATGCATCCACAATGGCAGGCATGGCATTTGCCAACGCTTTCCTTGGCGTATGCCACTCAATGGCTCACAAGCTTGGAGCATTCTATCATCTGCCTCATGGTGTTGCCAATGCACTTATGATCTGTGAAGTTCTGCGCTTTAATGCATCCGAAACTCCAACAAAAATGGGCACATTCCCTCAGTATGAATACCCCCACACATTGGCAAGATATGCAGAGATTGCTGATTATGTCGGTTTAAAAGGTAAAAATGATAAAGAAAAGCTTGACAATCTCATTAAAGCTGTAGAAGAATTAAAGGAGAAGGTTGGCATCAAGAAAACAATTAAGGATTACGGCGTAGATGAAAAGGAATTCCTTGACCGTTTGGACGAAATGGTCGAGCAGGCCTTTGATGACCAATGCACAGGTGCCAATCCGAGATATCCGTTAATGAGCGAAATAAAGGAGATGTACCTGAGAGCTTATTACGGAAAATAAAAATATGAGGAGGGTATCCTAATGAAACTTGAAAACATCATTGCTGTACGCGCGACTAAAACTGTATACCGCGACGGAGATCTTGCAATTAAAGTTTTCAACGAGGACTACTCAAAAGCGGATGTTTTAAACGAGGCATTGAATCAGGCAAGAGTTGAAGAAACATCACTTAATATCCCTGAAATCATTGAAGTTACCAAAATTAATGGCAGGTGGGCAATTATCACCAGGTTCATTGAAGGAAAAACCCTTGAATGCTTGATGAAGGAAAACCCTGAGAAGTTTGACGAGTATCTGGAGCTCTTTGTAGATACCCAGCTGGACGTACACCGTCAAAAAGCACCGTTGCTTAATAAGCTCAAAGACAAAATGCACCGCAAGATATCCCAGACCAGTTTAAACGCCACAACTCGTTATGAACTGCACACCCGTCTGGAATCAATGCCAAACCATGATAAAGTTTGCCACGGTGACTTTAATCCAAGCAATATAATAATTTCCTCCGATGGTAAGCCTTATATCCTGGATTGGTCCCATGCAACTCAGGGAAATGCATCTGCAGACGCTGCAAGAACTTACTTGTTATTCTGTCTTGCAAACGAAACAGCAACCGCTGAAAAATACTTGAAATTGTTCTGCAACAAAAGCGATACAGCAAAGCAGTATGTACAAAAATGGATACCCATAGTGGCAGCATCCCAATCAGTCAAGGGTAAGCCTGAAGAACGCGAACTTCTACTGCATTGGGTTGATGTGATCGATTATGAATAATATAATAAATATAAATAATATAAAAAAAGCATTGGAGCTTAAATAAACAAACATGGGGACTGTCTTTAAGGTTAAACACCTTATAGACAAGTCCCCTTTTTTACATGTTGCCGCTATTTTGCATGTTGTTCCATACTTTGCAAGTTAACCGCTGTTTTTCACAAATTTTATGCTTATTCCTAATATTTTATACATTTTTATTATTCTTGCATATTTTTTTATTTTATCGCGTACCAACCTATAATGGATTTATATTATTTATCAATTTTGCCTATTGTTTATCAATTTTGCCGGCCAGTGTCAACTTCTTCCACATCGGCACCTTCTACATTGTATGCACTATCTTCTGCATTGGAAACGCTATCTTCTACATTTACATTGGAAATGGCGCTTGAACCAACTTCCTCAAACCATCCTGTCCCAACAGCAATTGTTCCGTTTTTAACTTTAATCTGTTCAACAATCTTTTCCATCTCTTCTTTAGTAATATACATTGGATGGCTTACAAAAATATCAACCTCTCCGTAGCTTGCGATTTTACGATTTATGACCTCAATATCCGTTGTCGCAACAGAAAGGTCGTAAATCTCCTCGTCAGTTTTATTTCTATTTGTACCATAAAGAAGGGTATAGTAAGTATTATTATTTCCGGTAAGCTCCGGCTTGCGCCATACATATAGTTCCAGGCCCTTAAAGGGAGCTTTTGTATCATTTGAACTGATGTCTGAACTGCTGTCGGCACCATCGCTGTTGGCACTACCTCCCTTACTATTCTCCACACCCAGTAAATTCACAATTTTAACAAGCTCAGCAAGGCTTTCCTCATCCTTTGAGAATTGCCGTACATCACCGCCTACAACTCTTTCGGCATCTGCACGGGTATATGTGAACCTGAAAGGAGTTGAGGAAAGCAATTCATTATTCCAATGCCCCATATGAGTCACCACATCAGCATTATCAATAAGGGCAAAAAGCAGAATGGAATTTCTTAAAAACTGTTCTTCACTTACAACAATGGAGTCATCATTCAGAATATAATGGTATGTCACACCATAAGGTGGTTTGGTTGTAGACAGTTCCATGATTCCACGTCTGACGCCTTCCGGCAGCGGCATTCCGTTTAAAAGTGAACCAACTTTTACATGATTGCCTATATACTTGGTCTTATTTTTCATCAAAAAATCAATGTCATAAATACTCCTTCTGTATTTGCTTGCAAATAAATCTTCAATCCGTGTCAGAATTTCATCCCGGTTAATAAGATTAAATCTTGGACTTGGTTTTACATTGTTATCAATCCATACCGGAGCAATATGAACTGTATAACTGTATTCCGAAATGCTGCTGTTTACATTTTCATAATATGAAATGGAATAACGGCTGTCTGCTTCCCCACCGCGGGCAATGTCAATTTCCTTTTTGGAAATGCGCATAGCCTCAACAATTGCCGTTACCTGTGCTATCTCGCTTGCATCTGTCAGAGTAATTTCATTGCCGCTGGTATTATCAACAATTCGTATCTTTGCCGGAACTCTCAAACTATTTTGGCTTAAGAAGGTTTCGGGATGCTCATATATGCTCAGGCCCTTTACAGGGTTTGATATCAATACGGCCGACAGTATAATTACTGCAATAATGCAAGTAGTGATTACCCAAAATGCAGGCATTTTGTAATTCAAAATGTTTTTTACTCTCGCTTTCACATTTCCTTCTCCGAATGCCAGGGGACTCATACTGGGCATTTTCCTGTTCATTGCCAGGGCAAGCAAAGAACTGCTGTATCCTGCGACTCCTTCCATGCCCAAACTTTTAATAACCCTTTCATCGCAGGACATTTCCATATCCTTTGTCATTAATGAAAAACACAACCACATAAGGGGATTAAACCAGTGAAGGACAAGAGCAAGAAAAGCAAGCAACTTAATCCAATAATCACGTCTTTTGATGTGTATCTTCTCATGGCACAGGATATATTCACGTTCAACGCCTGTAATGCTAAGAGGCAGGTAAATTTTAGGCTTTATAAATCCGCAGACAAAGGGACTCCTGATAAACTCAGTTTCATATATATTATCTGAAACAAGTGTAGCCGTATTTATTCGCCTTTTCAGACGTAAATATGATATTAATGCATATACCAGCAAAAGGGCAGCGCCTGTAAGCCAAATTATTGAACCAAGAGTTGTTAAAAGATGCACAGGGTCTCTCTTTATAATTGAAGCCGCAGCCGGCAGCAAGTTTTTAAATGCTGTATTAACATTGTCCACACCTGTATTCATTGAAAGCGGTGGTGCCAGCTCGATGTCCTGCTGTAAGTACCGGGTAGAAAAACTGCCGGTTTGTGAGGACTGTATTAGCCCAAGCAAACTGAGCTCTGAGGAAAAACTGAAGGGGCAGACAAGCCGAAAGAACACAATACTCCACAGAGCATAGGAAAACACCTTGGGTGCTTTTTTCAGCAGCAAGCGGGCGATAATGACCGCGATAGCCACATAGCTTGCAGTAATGCTCATATTAAGTACAGTGACGAAAGCATCTTCGAGGTAACTCATATTCAGCCCTCCTTATGGCTATCTATCAGCCTTTTGATTTCCTCAGCTTCATCATCGGACAGGGTTTTATCATCCAAAAATGCTGCAATAAATTTAGGCAGTGACCCGTTAAATGCTTTTTCAACTACAGTTTCACTTTCATATTTTTGAACCTGTTCTCGTTTAATAATGGCATAAACGGTGGAATTTTCATTTCTGAGTATTCCCCGGTCCATCAATCTTTTAAGAACAGTGTATGTCGTGGTTCTTTTCCATCCCAGCTTTTCCTTGCATAACTCTGTAAGGTTCCGGGTCTTTATAGGTTCTGAGTCCCACACAATACACATAAACTTGAACTCTGCATCAAATAACTTATATTGTTCCATTCAATTATTCCTCCCATTCTGTCTATTGCAATAGACAATAATAGTCTATCACAATAGACACAAGCTGTCAACAGGAAATCGCAATATTAATGAAATCAATATCAAAGTGATAATAAAAGCAATAATAAATACTATAATGAATATGTCAAGGAAAACATTGGTCAAAACATTAGTGAAAATATTATGTATATATTAATGTACATATTAATGGGTATTAATGAAAGTAATAATTAACATAAAAAATAAAATAGTAAATATTAATACAATAATAATAGACATAAAAATGAACATATTTATAAATAAAGAATAAATATGTTCATTTAACATGTTCATTACTTTTCATTACTTTTCACCGTGGCGGTCTGTTGTATCCCCTTTCACCATAAGGCTGCAGTTTTTCCAGCCACTTCTTTTCCATTTGCTTAAGCTCCCAGCGGACATCCATATCTTCCTTAACTTCCTTCTCTTCCAGAACATCATAAGTAAAGGCTTCTCCTCCCAGCTCATTCCAATCCTTTTGCAGTTGAGCGTTAACAAACCTTCCCATGTCCAATTGTTCGCGTAGAGTCAGCCATTTGTTCTTTAGATTCGGGTAAACGGATATAAAAATTTTTCCGTTGGTGGTGTTTGTTATTTTTATTGCACCCATGTAGGTCTTGATCTGCTTATATTGTTCCAGCAACTCCTTGCGTCTCTGCTTATCCATATTTTCTCCCTTCTGTGCATATTAAGTAAAAACTTCTAATACCGCTCCGGCTATTTTTGAAAACATTGTTCAAATTAGTTTAAACACATTGCCCAAGTTAGTTTCAACACATTCTTGCCTATTTCTCATAGACACTCTGTATTAACTGTCATGTGCTCCTTTACTTGCCATTTGTTGGCTTTATAAGCAGGCAGTTTACATAATGTTAGAGTATCTTTTATATTGATTGTTATATTGATATTGATTGTCATGTTGAAGTTTCCGGGAATGCATCCCTCAAGACCTCAACGGAAGAATCAATAAAAACAGGACAATAGAGTTAATCCTTTTAACAAATATTAGTATCCCATTTCCTTCAAGATGCGGGACAATACCCGAAGGCGTTCCCCAATTATTTCTCCGTCATTGCTGAGAACCTGGGAAAATAACTTGATATCTTCATCAATCATTGGGTTGTCGGTACAAACAGATACACTCATGGCGTCCCCCTGAAGTCCGATACGGTCAATCATTGTTTTATCAGGATCATACAATTTGGGGAAACGATATGCTTCCTGAAAATATGAAAGACTTTTGCAAATCAAAATAGCAAGGTCAAGCACACGGTGCATAGGCAACTCTTCTGACTGACGCGACCATTTTTCTCCAGTATACCTCCACACTTTTGCTGAAATGTCCACTTTCCCCCGGTCATTCCACTGTGCCAATCCCAATGAAAGTCCTTTTGCATCTGAATTGTAGGCAAATCTTCCATCAACATTTTCATAGTTTTCTGAAACAATTACCGGTTTATGCTTTAAACTGGTTGGTATTTTCACTGTTTTTCCTCCTGACTGTTAAGATTTTTATCCATAAACAAAATACCAGTAAACTTTAAGATTACAAAAAATTATAAACTTCAATGTATTGTTATTTATTAATTTAACTTGTTGTGCCAGCTAATGAGATAACATTGTGGAAAGCTTAAGAGTCGGTTGAAGTATCCTTTAGCACAAGCGAATTAATTTGCTCTTAACGAGCTTATTAGTTCTCAACACCGGAATTCCTGCTATCGAAATGCTGGCAAAACAGGTTTATTTATTATTTATTAGCTATTACCTATTATTTATTAATTCAATAATTTAGTAATCCATTGGTTTACTAATTTACTAACCTAGTAAGTATATAATAGTAGTTTTTTTTCACTATGTCAATGCCTAGAATTAAAATAAAAATTATAGCAAAGCCCTTTACTACATTTCCTGCTCTGGCCGCTTCAATGAAAACGTTTTATCCTTCTATGCCAATAAACTTTTATGCTAATAAATAAAAATATTCCCATAGACTATCCATGATATAATACTATGGAATATCAATGGGAATATAGCGATTCAATAAATAGTGTCACTACTTGCATTTCATCTACTGCTTCAACAAATAAAATGAAAATATATCTGGTACACATAAATAGTATTAGACATTTATTCAGCAACTTATCGAATTCTGATTCATTGGCTGCCCTCAAAAATTTTGTAATTCGATTGATTTACTTCATACAACCCTGTGTCTTCTACTTCCGGAACTTTTTCTCCTTTAAGCAGCTTGTCGATTAACTTAATTGCCATTTCACCCCATAATGCATTTCTCTGGGCAATTTGGCTTGATACAATGCCGTCTTTGACTCCTTCCGTTATTCTTGAACTTTTACTTAGTATAACAAGTTTCTTATCTAAATGCAGTGTTTTCCATATCTTTATTGCCGTTTCCCCTGATTCACTTGTTACCAGATACAGAAGATCAAATTGGGGGTTATTTCTGATCATCTCTTCGATTATTCTTTGAGTTTTCGTAATACCGGTGTCTTTTTGTTCCTCTTTACAGATAATCTTTATATCAGGATAATTAGTCAGTACATCTGCAAAGCCCTGGTAGCGTTTTTGAACTGTATCAACTTCCGACGCGCATAGCAGCACCATTACTTTTCCTTTTCCCTTTAGATGCCTGACTGTCGCCTCTCCGGCAAGTTTTCCTCCCACATAACTGTCGGAAGTAATAAAAATGTTCCTCTTGCTCCCAGGTACATCAACATCAACGCAAGCAACTTTAATGCCCTTGTCAACAGCTTCATTAATCAAATTTTTAAATCTTTTGGAATCACTCGGAACAAATATAATACCGTCAACCTTTTGATTCATAAACTCCTTAAAGATACTTTCCTGCTCATCTACATTGTACCTTTCCGGTGCTTTGCAAAGGACTTCAATATTGAGTTTTTTTCCGGTATTTATCGCTGCTTTTTCTACCTCTTTATAAAACTCCTGTTGCTCCAGGGAAATAAATGCCACTCTCTTTTTTACCTTTTCTTTCTTCACAGTTTTGATATCATTAAGACGACTATTTGAGTGAGATGTAAGCTTTTGCATAGATGTAATCATGTCAATAATAAGTTCATCCATATTTCTTTGCTCCATGGATAAAGAAGCAACCATCTGGCACGTTGCTGCTGATTGCTCAGTTACAGCTGCAATGTCTGCAATAGAATCAACCAATTTGTCTTTATATGCAAGCATATCTTCAATATGATTGTACACTTGCATCTGTTGTTTCACGAAATCATCCAGCGCTGTATGAATATTTGAAATAGAATTATTTGCATTTCCTATAAATTGATCCTGTTTAATGAACTCTTCTTTTGCCATTTCTGATAATGCTTTTGTAGAATCAATTTCATTAGTTATATTATCAATATTCATTTCAATTTCTTTTACCGCTTCTTTTGTTTTATCAGCAAGTTTGGTTACTTCTTGAGCTACAACAGCAAAGCCCTTTCCTGCATCTCCAGCTCTGGCTGCTTCAATGGAAGCATTCAACGCTAAAAGATTGGTTTGATCGGATATCTCTTCAATAAGAGAAGTTACTTTTTCAATGCTTTTTACCGCATCTCCAAGAACGGATACTCTATCTGCTATTTCAATCAAAATTTCCTGTGATTCCCTGCTTCTGGATAAAAGCTCCTGAATGGCTTTCTCACCTTCCTGACTAATCTTGTTTGTAATACCAGCTTTTTCTGCTAATTCTATTGAAGACGCCCTCATTACTTCAAATCTTTCCTGAAAACGAGCCGCAAAAAGAGCACACTCCTCTGCTGATTCAGCTTGATTTACCGCTCCTTTTGCA